>Ga0310696_10004420_pt1 | contig 17246 bp, 23 predicted proteins | sample AusTroGonzalo_MG_4_FD_203885 | JGI IMG/M metagenome (GOLD analysis project Ga0310696, IMG submission 203885) | Bovine rumen microbial communities from tropical cattle in Woodstock, Queensland, Australia - Gonzalo_02 (v2) (version 2) | ecosystem: Host-associated > Mammals > Digestive system >...
GCAGATCGGCCAGCTCGCCGGCCGTCGCGTAGGGGCTCTTGATGATCTGCAGCCCCGGGACCGGCTCCCCGTCCGGGATCTTCGAGGACTCGATCGCGCAGTCCTTGATCAGTTCGATCGCTTCGATGAAGGCCTTCCGCGGGATGCTGTTCCGGTATTTGTCGAGGACCTTCGCCTCGATCTGGGTGATGGTGTCGATCTTGTTCATGCTGTTGCTCCTTTCCCGTCCGTGATCGCTGCACGGCGTTCGTGTTTATCGAGGACCGCGGCGAGCAGCAGCTCGCTCGGGTCGATCCCTTTGGCGTCCTCGTCCTTCTCCTTCGTGTCGTCCGGCATTATGCCCTCGGCCACGATGAAGGCCGTGAAGTACTTCTGCAGCCCTTCGGCGAGGTGGCCCTTGTAGAACTCGAAGGCGGCCTCGATCTCGATCTGCTGAGCCTTCGTGCATTTCACGAGCCTGACCTTCGCCTTGCTGTGGGTGTACCTGAAGGCCTCATACTTTCCGATGACCATGTAGGCGATCTGGTCGATCAGCTTGTCCTCGAAGGGCTTCGAGTATCTGAACTCGCGGATCTCCGCGACCTCGTCGCTCAGGTCCTCCTCGGTGATGCCGTACTTGGCCATGAGTCTGTCGAGTAGGATCGCGGCCGTCTCGGCCTCCCCGCCGACCCCACGGTCGGCGAGGGCCTTGATCTTCAGCAGCAGGGCTTCCTTGTCTGTTCTCATGCGCTGACCTCCGCGAAGTAGCCGCCGGTGGAGTAGTCCCAGTCCATCGTCCCGTCCTCGTAGATCCCGCAGCCGTGGGCGCTGAGCGTCCAGCCGCTCTTGACGTTCTGCATGGTGGCCTCGCCGGCCGTATATCCAGACCGGAGGCAGCGGAAGGTCCCGCCGCCTTGGTTCCGGTAGATCTCCCCGGCTCTCGGGGTGAACTTTTCGCGCTTCATTCTTGCCATCTTGGTGCCCTCCTTATTTGAACTCGTGGACCAGCGTCCGGAAGTGGAAGCAGACGATGTTGTAGCCGCCGGCGCCGATCGTCTCGACCTTGGCCTTGCCCTCGGTCCCGATGACGAAGCCGTTGATGTTGCCGCCGTTCCCGATGTAGAGGTGGGTGGCGTCCGTGATCGTTCCGACGACCTTGTTGATCCTGCTGATCAGGTCGGCGAGCTTGGCCTTCTTCTCGTCCTCGAGGAAGTTGTCCAGCCATGTCTCACGCTCGGCCTCGTCGCGGATCTCGAGCAGCCGGTTGGTGACGTAGTCGCTGCGGGCTGCGAGCTTCTCTTGGATGCTGCGATAGTCGAGGCCGCGCTCCTTCAGGAACTCGTCGACCGCTTTGCGCGGCCAGAGGTTCAGGAGGTCGGAGTCGGAGGGCTCGCGGTCCTTGTAGATCTCGCGGTATCTCTCGAGCTCCGGGAGGGTCCTGAGGGCTTCGAGGCGGGCCTCGCGCTCACGCTGCCGGAGGTCTTTGCGGTAGGCGATGAAGTCGATCCGGTTCTGCCTGAAGTATGCAGCGGCCTCGATCTTCCAACTCTCGAGGAAGTCCTTGATCACCTGCGGCGCGTTCGCCTCGATGAAGGCGTCCCGGCTGATGTGGGCCCCGAGCTTGTCCTCCCAGTTCTTCGCGATCCGCTCGGCCTCGGCGAGCTTCTTGGTGGCCTCCTCGATGTCCTCGCGCTTCCTGCGGATGTCCCAGTCGTCCGCGCCTTTGCTGATCATCTTGGCCAGCTGGTCGCGGTGTTTCTGGATGATGGCCTTCTTTTTGGTGACGGTCGCCTGCGCGTTGATCACCTTGGTCTCGAGCTCTTTCTTCGTCATGTTCTTGCTCCTTTCTTCGGCCCGCCGGCAGCGGCGGGGGCTTTGTTGTGTAGCTCACTACGCTCTATTGTAGCGACTTCCTTGTTGATTGTCAAGCTACAAATGAAAATAAATTGCAAAAATGTTGATTTTGTCGCCATTTCTGCGTATAATAGAAGAACGTATAAAGAAGGAGGTGGCCGCCTTGTTTAGTGGAGAGCGACTGCAAAAAGTCCGCCGTGAGCGCGGATGGTCTCAGGAGAGACTCGGCGAAGTGATCGGGGTGTCTCGGTCCGCTGTGAATAAATACGAGATGGGCGTCGTCACGGATCTGAAGGCCTCGCAGGTCGAGCTCATGGCCGAGGCCCTTCACGTGGCCCCGGAGTACTTGGTCTGCTGGACTGACGACCCGACGCCTGTCAGGATCTCGGCTTCTAATATCCAGAACTCGGCCGTCGTGCAGGGAAACAATGCCACGACGCTGATCGTCCGGAACGGATCCGTCGAGCGGAAGGAGCTCAGCGACGAGGAGGTCGAGCTGCTGCGGATCTTCGAGGCTCTTGATGTGAAGGGCCGGACGGCGCTGCTGTCCGCTGCCTTCGATCTCGAGGAGCTGATCCCGCCGAAGGAGGGCGACTGATGGCCGCAAAAAAAGCGCCCGCCGGCGGCGAGGCCATGCGGGCGTACATTTACGGGAGATACTCGTCCCACTCCCAGAAGGACACGAGCATTGAGCAGCAGTTCGCGGAGATCCGCGACTTCTGCGACCGGTCTGGGATCCGGATCGTCGGCGAGTATGCCGACCGCCATCTAACCGGGACGAACGACCGGCGGCCGGAGTTCCAGAAGCTCATGAAAGACGCAGCGAAGGGCCACGTGCAGCTCGTCGTCTGCTGGAAGGTGGACCGCTTCGCCCGGAACAGATACGACTCGGCCATGTATAAAGCGCGGCTGAAGAAGTACGGGGTCCGGGTGATCTATGCGAAGGAGTCCATCCCGGAGGGCCCGGAGGGGATCCTGCTCGAGAGCGTCCTCGAGGGCTCCGCCGAGTACTACTCCGCGAACTTGGCCCAGAACATAAAGCGAGGGATGCACGCGAACGCGCTCGAGTGCAAGGTCAATAACGGCCGGCTGCCGCTCGGCCTCTGTAAAGGTCCGGACGGCCGGTACGCGATCGAGCCCGCCGGCGCCGCTCTCGTCCGGGAGATCTTCGCCATGTATATCGACGGCATGAGCCCGACGGAGATCTGCGCGGATCTGAACTCCCGGGGCTTCAGGACGTCCCGCGGGGCGGCATATAACAAGAACTCGCTCCGGACCATCCTCCGGAACGAGCGGTACGTCGGGGTCTATAAGTACGCCGACGTCAGGATCGAGGGCGGGATCCCCGCCATCATTACGAGGGAGACGTTCGATATGGCTCAGGAGATCATCGCGAAGAACGCCCGGACGCCTGCGGCGTCGTGGTCCCACGTCGACTATCTGCTGACCGGCCGGCTGTTCTGCGGCCGCTGCGGCAGCGCCATGGTCGGCGAGTCCGGGACCTCCAAAACGGGGGCGAAGTATAACTACTACACCTGCGTCGGCCGGAAGCGCCGCCGGGACTGCGAGAAGAAGCCCGTGAAGAAGGACGTCATCGAGGAGCTCGTCGTCCGGGAGACGGTCCAGCGCGTCCTCGTCGACTCCGTGATCGAGCGGATCGCCGACGCCGTCGTGGATCTGCAGCGAGCTGAGGCCGAGGCCGGTGAGGGCCCGATCCTGAAGAAGCAGCTCGGCGAGGTCGAGCGCTCCATCCGGAACGTCATGACCGCGATCGAGGCCGGGATCATCACGGAGACGACGAAGGCCCGCCTCGAGGAGCTCGAGGAGCAGCGCCGGCAGCTGCAGGACCAGATCGAGCGGATCCGCTTCGAGACGCCGCAGCTCTCCCGGGAGCAGGTGATCTACTGGCTCGAGAAGTTCCGGGGCGGCGACGTCACGGATCCGGCGTTTCAATGGAAGGTGATCGAGAACTTTGTGAACGCCGTGTACCTTTACGACGACCGGATCCGGATCGTCTACAATTACACGAAGCAGGGAGCCGAGACGGTCGACCTCGCCTTCATGGACGGCCTCCCGGATCCCTCCGGGGACGTGTTCGACGTTGGTGCATCTTGCTCCACCATCATGCACCTATCCGAACTCGGCGACGAGGCCACGATCATCGTGACGCCGGCCGTGTTCGTGCTGACGGTGCCGCTGCCGGCCTGCGTATAACGGCCGGAAAACAAAAAAGGCCCGCTCGGGATCTCTCCCGGGCGGGTCTCTTTGTGTGCGGCTCGTTTTGGGCCTTTTTAGGCGGTGTTCTTCTTCGGCGGGTATTTCCTCGCCCTTTGAGCTTTTCGCGCTCCTGCGGGCGCCTGAGGGCCCTCTGCGGCCGTTTTAATCGCTCCCGGCCGGTTTCCCTTCCGGCAGGAGCTTCGTCTCTCTGCAGACCTGTTCGATCTTGGTGTTCAGCCAGACGTCGAAGTCCCCGTAGATCTGCATGAGGGCGCCCACGGCTGCGTCGCTGAGGATCTCCATCACCTTGTCCCGGGACTTCCGGAACGCCTCGAGCTGGGCCTCCTTGGTGAAGGCCCCCTGCTTTTTGAGGGCGTCGACGTAGGTCTGGGACGTATAGGCGACGGCCTGAGCGACGGCGTCTGTGGCCATCTGGATGTACTTCGCGGCGGTCTCATTGTCGAGCTGCTTCTCGATCTTCGACGTCTCGCGACGCAGCAGCGCGACCGCGTAGGCCCCGCCCGCCGTGATCAGCAGGCAGAGGACCGGGACGCAGGCCGCGAGGATCTGGTTCCATGTTTCGTTCATGTTCTTCCTCCTCTTGTCTCATTTCCTCCTGATGTTCGCAGCCGCCGGCATACGGGCAGGTCTCGCAGTCATCGGGCTTGCACGGGTAGGTCCCGTCCCAGCTCACGAGGCTCCGGATCCAGATCCACCCGCAGATCAGGGCGATCACGATCAGGAGAAGGTTGGCGGCCGGCATTAGGCCTTCGTGAAGGTGTCAGCATCGACCCAGCCCCAGACCGTCGCGCCGGATCCGGTGACGCGGATCAGATGGTAGGGATGCTTCGAGGAGCCGAGCCGGTAGATCTGGGTGATCTTGGCCTTGCCTCCCTTGCAGCCCTTCGGCGTGGAGGCGTTCGCGCTCGTGTAGTGGACGCTGCCCTTGTAGTCGACGATGTCGCCGACCTTCGGGGTCCACTTCTCCTCGGCCTGCTTCTTGATCAGGGCCGTGTCGACCCAGCCGTAGACGGTGGAGCCGCCTCCGGAGATCGCGATCAGGTGGACGGGATGCTTCCCGGACGGGTAGAGCGCCGTGACCTTCGCCTTGCCGGGCTTGCACTTCGGCCCGCTGGTCGCGTTCGCGCTCGCGTAGTGGATCGAGCCGGTGTACTCGACGACGTCGCCGACCTGAAGGTCGAGCGAGGGGTTCGTCGGCTTCTCGGGCTCCGGATCCGTCGGGGTGACGGGCGTGCTGCCGGCGCTGTCGAACTTCGGGCGACCGAAGCCGAGGGTGTAGCCGTCGTGCATCTTCCGGTTGATCCGCTTCACCTGATCGCTCGCGTTGCCCTCGATGGTGACGATCGTGGTCCCGTTCACGCTCTCAACGATGCCGGTGTGGCTGACCTCGCCGCCGGAGGTGAAGAAGATCTGATCGCCGGGCTGCGGGTTCTCGGTGAAGTAGCGGCCCTGCTCCTTGTAGTAGCTCAGGGACCACTTGCAGCCGGCGCCGTAGGGGCCGGTCTGGCACTCGACCTGCTGCGCTTTCTTGGCGTCGCGGCCGGCGAGCTGGTAGAAGCACCAGTCGACGAACACGTCGCACCATGCGTAGCCGTTCTTGTTGCCGTTGTAGTATCCCGCAGCGTAGAGGTCGCGGGCGTACTTGGTCCAGTTGTTGTGGCCGGCGTTTGCGGTCTTATCGTCGAGCTGCGCGTTGCTGGCCTTCTCCTTGTATCCGATCTCGGCCGCGGCGATCTCGAGCAGGCGGGCAGCGGTGCAGGACCCGGACGCTGCCGGCTTCTGCGGTTCGGTGCTCGCGTACTGGTCGAAGTACTTCTGGCCGTAGCTTGCGCGGGCCTTCTGGACGCTCTCGCCCTGATCTGCAGGTCTCTCGAACTGCGTCAGGACGATGTCGGAGGCCTCCCTGATGGTCGCCGCGGACTTCAGGACCTTGAGGACGGCCGTGTAGCCGTTCAGCTCCTTCCAGAGGAAGCCGAGCTGCGTCTCGAGGTCGCCGATCGAGGTCTTGGCGGCCTTGGCGTAGTTCAGGAGCGCCTCCTTGCGGGACCAGTAGGTCCATTGGGCGAGGCCGTAGCCGGCGGAGTCTCTCACGAAGTTCGTGTAGGTGCCGGCGTCGACGGCCGCGGTGTATTCGACGTCGTTCATGCCGAGTTTTTTCTCGTAGCTGTTCTGCAGGTTCGTGGGGATCAGGCCGCTCTCGGCGTAGAGGTTCCCCATGAGGCCCGCGATGCCGTAGGCGGTCAGGCCCTTCCCGCTGAGGAAGTTCCAGATCTTCTCGGCGTTGTTCGTTCCTTTAAGGCTCATTGTTTTCGCCCTCCTTTGCTTTGTCTTTTTCTTCTTGCTCCCGCTGATCCTCCTTGTCCCACTCGCGGTCGCGGTACCGGTCCTTCGTCGTCTTGATCCACGCCATCGCGCCGCACTCGGTCCCGAGGCAGGCGAAAACGCAGGTGCAGAGGGTGTCCGGGATCGCTCCCGTCTGTTTGAACAGGACGATCATGGTGATGGTGAAGGTGATGAGCATGACGGCCACGATGACGAGGATCACGTCCATCGTCCGGATCTGTCTCTCGTATTCCTCCTTGCTCTTGTCCTTCTTCTTGGTGTGTTTGCTCACATTGGTCGCCTCCTTTACTCGAGGATCGACTGGATCCCGAGCTTTGTGAGGAAGTCCTTCTGGTCGTGTTTCACCTTCTCGGCATAGTCGAGCGCGGCGTGCATATCGCCGTTGCATTGAGCGTCTGGGATCCTCTGGACCGCCTTCGCGGTGGCCTCGCCGAGGGCGATGGCTGCGTTGGTGGTCTGGATCACGAGGATCTGCAGCTGCTCCCGGTTTGCTTCCCGGGCAGCCTCCTCGCGCTCCTTCTTCTCGGCTGCTGCCTTCTCGGCCTTTGCCCTCTCAGCAGCTTCCTCGTCCTTCTTCTTGTCGCGCTTCTGGATCCGGCGTTCAATGAGCCAGAAACAGAAGGCGGTCACGGCCGTCGGGATCCCCATGATGGTCACGAGCTGGCCGAGACTGAGTACGATTTCCATGTCTTTTTCCTCCTGTGTTATAATTTGCGGCCCCTTTGGAATACGGTGTCGGCCGTCAGCTTGGTCCGGATGCCGTCGCTGTCGTAGTGCTTCATGTCTCCGAAGTAGCTCTGCATGGTGGCGTTGACGTTCTCGACGTCGATCTCGCCGGCAGCGTACTCCTTTTCGATGTGGGCGATCCTCGCCTTCATCTTCCGGAGACTCTTGCGCTTGAGCTTGCGATGGCCGGGCCGGATCCGGTAGCCGACGAACTCGACGCCGTGCCGGATCGTGTTGATCTGCGTCTTGTCATTCAGGTCGAGTAGCAGCTCCTCGCCGAGGAAGTCCCGGATCGCGTAGTAGTCCGCGACCAGACGGTCACGGTCATCGCTGAGGATGATGTCGTCGTCCATGTATCGGACGTCGAAGTGCTCCCGGAGCTCGTGCTTGATGAACTGATCAAGCTGGTCGAGGCAGATGTTCGCGAGCATCTGGCTGGTCAGGTTTCCGATCGGCATACCACGATCAAAGAGCCGCTCCCCGGGCTCCACCTCGTCCGGACTGAAGCCGGCGGGCAGGCCGAAGGCGGTGTGCTCGCAGTTGATGATCGTCTCCATGAGCCAGAGGGTGCCCTCGTCGTCGATCTTCGACCTGAGGATCCTCATGAGGACCTCGTGGCTGACGCGGTAGAAGTATTTCGAGATGTCGAGCTTCAGGAAATACCACGTCCCGGGCCTGCGGTCGACCATGTTGATCCACTTCTGCAGCTGGTTCGCCGCTTTGACGCGGCCCTTGCCGACGCGGCAGCCGTAGCTATGCTCATAGAACTGCCGGTCGATCAGCGGGTTCAGTTGCCGGTAGATCGCCCATTGTACGACCCGGTCCTTGAAGCTCAGCGCCATGATCAGGCGCTTCTTGGGCTCGTAGACGTAGAACTCCCGGTAGCGTCCGACCTTATAGGTCCGCCAGAGGAGCTCGTTCTGGATCTCGATCAGGTTTTCCTCGAGGTTCGCCGAGAAGGCCGCGACCTCCCGCCGGTCCCACTTCCTCGCCGCTGCTGAGTAGTAGGCCGCCAGCAGGTTCTCCCACGAGCAGATCCGCTCGTAGAGGTTCGTGATCTTTGCCATGATAGGCGTCCTCCTTTAATGCAAAAAATAGCCGCGTGTGGCACTCCTTCCGGATAGTCTGCGCGGCCTGCCGCAGCGCCTCGCGACGCTGTCCGCTCTCACGGAAGGCATGAGCACCCCGGCTGTGTCTTTAACCGGCGGCCGGTGGCCTCCGGTAGGGAGATATGCCCCTTTGACCCTTTCGCTCCCTTCGCCCGTGGGCTCGGGGCTTAGCATTTTATAGGCCAGAGCGGAGCGGCCGCCGATGTTCGTGTTGGAGTTCGAGCGGGCATTGTTCGCATTGAGTGAGAACACGCCGTTGTTCGTGCCGTTGTTCCAGTTGCCCCCGCGATAGACGCCGCGCAAAGTTTTTCCCGGCATATCCCCCGATGTGGATCACCTCGTCTTTGCTATCCAGCCGCCGAGGAGCTTGCCGATCTCGTTGATCTCCTTGCTCCATTCCTCATGGAGGCCGGGAGAGATCAGCTTGACGCTCGGCGCGACCGCGACGTCGAGGAAGCCGCGGAGCTTCTCCTTCTCACGGTCGAGTCGCTGCTGGTGTGGGCGTTTGCTGCCCCGTTCGAGGTTCCCGTCGATCGCGGCCTCGAGCATCCCGCACATGGCGTCCTCCATGTGTTTCCCGATGGTGTACTTCTCGGGCTTCCTCATGTTCTGGATCCGCGGGACGGAGAGCACGATCATCCGGGTGATCTTTTGCTGAAGTAAAAAGTCCTGCTGCATGGTTTGGCTCCTTCATAGAGGAGGGGCGCCGTGGATGGCGCCCCTCTTGGGTCAGATTTTCAGAGATCAGATTTCAGGGATCTCAACGTAAGCGGAGCGGCCGCCGATGCTCGCGGCGGAGCCCGAGCGGGCATTGGCCGCATAGAGTGAGAACACGCCGCTGCCCGAGCCGTCGCCCCAGTGGCCCCCGCGAGAGACGCCGCGCTCGTCGGCGCCGTTGTTAGCGTAGAACACGTCGCCCTCGTAGTCGAAGTTCGCGTCGTCGGGAGCGAGGGCGAGAGCGTAGAGGATCTCCGCCGCTGCCGCTGCGATGCTGCTGTCGATCGTGGTGTCCTTGAAGGCTGCGTTCCTGCTGCTGTCGCTCTGGCTGCTGATCGTGCCGGTGATCCACTTCCACTTGCTGCTGACCATGTCGAGCTTGATCGAGTTCGTGGTCGTGCCGGTGCCGTCCGGAGTGATCAGGGAGCCGCTGGTGCCGTCGATCGCCTTCCACTCTGCCGAGGCTGCTGCCTGAGAGTTCGAGGCGTCCGCCGCGTTGTTGTTCGCGAGGATCTGCAGCTCGCCCTTGACGAGGCGAAGGCCGCCGACCCATTCCCAGACGTTGCCGTTCAGGTCCCAGATGCCGCCCGGCGTCTTGTCGTGGCTCCACGTGAGAGGTCCGGTGCCGGTGGCCACGTGGTTCGTCTTGCCGTTGCCGTCCTTGGTCATCGGGATCGCCTTGTAGTTGCTCTCGCGGCTGTCCTTGCCGTAGTCGTTGTTGCCGTAGGGCAGGAAGCCGTTCTTCTTGCACCAGAGGGCGATCAGGCCCCACTCGGCCGCGGTGATCTCGTGGAAGCCGTGGCCGGCTGCCGCTGCCTTCGCGTTGAAGGCGTCGAGGCCTCCGCCGGAGCCGGGGGCGTAGGGATCCACGCCGGGCAGGGAGTAGAGGATCCCGTCCCGGTTGAACGCCTGATACTTGCCGATGTAGATCGCGTCGACCTCCTGACCGTTCACGATGAAGGCCGGGTGGGTGTTGCTGGATCCGCCGGTGATCAGGTCGCTCATTTTGCACTTGGGGATCTTCACGTAGATGCCGGGGTAGCCGTTCACCTTGTCCGCGATGATCTCGTTGTTCGGGCATACCATCTTGACGGCCAGAGCCGTCAGGTCATAATTAGCTGCCATTGTTTTGCTCCTCCTTTTTTTAGTCGATCGCCCAGAGGGTCAGGACGACGGTGCTCATGTCGATCGGGTCGAGCGTGGGCGGATCTTCCTCGGTCTCTCCGGGGGTGTAGGTTGCTTTCGGGATGTCGATCTCCGCGACGTACTTGCTCGCGCCGACGGTCCCGATGGTCAGGTTGCCGGCGGCGTCGACGCAGATGTCGAGGTGGACGTCCCAGTCCTTGCGGTATCTCTCGCAGTTGACGGCGAGAGCGTAGTCATCGAAGGCGAGGACCTTGCCGTTGCTGCCGGTCTGCTCCCATTCGATCTTGGTGCCTTCGTTCTTTTCGACGACCTGCACGTGTTTGATGGCCATTACTGTGTACCTCCTCTGATTTTGATCTTCAGCGTGACGCTGGTGCCGCTGCCGTCAAAGGCCAGCTTGAAGCCGTTCAGCAGCTTGTCGGTGACGTGGATCCCGCCGACCGGGCCGGTGTGGGCGACGATCTCGAGGACCTCGACGTCGTAGTTGGTGTTGGCCTTGTCCCCGCTCAGCGAGACCGTGGCGGCGCTGTTGTTGAACGGGTAGGGGGCCGAGTTGGTGAGCGTGACCGTCTTGATCTCCTCGTCAAGCTGTCCGGCGGTCTGATACTGCTGGATCGCGAGGAGAGTGATGGCCATGTGCGCGTCCAGAGTCCCGCCTTCTTCGATGTTGTTGAAGTTTGCGGCGCTCTGGTTCGTTCCTGCCTGCACCTCGGGGTAGTAGAAGAACAGGATCGCGGCCCCGTTCGCCGGCGCGGTGTCGAAGCTCAGGATGTTGGTGGCCGGGTTGTAGATCCAGTCGTAGACGCGGACGCCGGCGACTGTGACCTTGGCCACGAACAGGGGCTTGGCGGTGATGCTGAAGTTCACCTTCGAGCCGGTCCCGGTCGCGCTTTCCGTGGTCAGCGTGGTGTCGAGGATCTCGTCCTTCCATTTCGTAGGCTTGAACATTGTCTGGTTTCCTCCTTCCTTTATTCGTCCTCAATGACAGGCAGGACGATCTTGATCATGGCGCCCTGCCCGGAGGCCTTGGTGATGTTTTCGGCCTGTTCGGCCGCGACGATCCCGCGGCGGTCGATGATGCGCGAGCCGGAGATCGTGCCGGCCACGTTGTCGAGCGCGGAGCAGACGGCGATCAGGACGATGCTGGTCCCTTGGATCTCCTTCGTCTGCAGCTCTGCGTTGTACCACGTGGATCCGACTTTGAGCTGGACCTTGTCGATCGCTGCGAGCCATTGACGGCGACGCTGATCGAGGAAGTCGTTCTTGTAAAATGCCATTGGTGTGCCCTCCTTTCTTAGGCCCCGCAGACCCGGGTCCCGCACCTCACATAGGGGAAGGCGGACGGGATCGTCTCCGGACCCGATTGTGCGATGTTTTTATTCAGGCCGCCCACGTTCTGCGGGTGGGGCCTGCCTCCGGTGATGGCGCCGGGGCCCGGTCTGGTATATCCGAAGATCCCCGGCTCTGTTTCGTGCTCGGCGAGGACCGTGATGGAGCCGAGCCCGCCGACGTTCACGATCCGCGGGCGGGTGCCCGCCTTCACGTAGACGAAGGCGCCGGCGCCGCCGGCGTGCTTCGCGAGGACCGCGATCGTGTGCTCCATGTAGGCGTAGACGCCCAGCAGGCGCGAGCGGGCGCTCTTGGCTGCGTTCGCTGCCTCGATGAACTCGTTGTAGACGTTGCCGTCCGGGACGTCCTCCGTCGTGCAGATGTAGAAGGTGAAGGGCTTGCCGTTCACCTCGTACCATTCCACGACGACGCCGCTGCCGAGGTAGTTCGAGACGAGCTCCTCGACGGCGTACTTCGTGCCGCGGTGGGCCTTGATCAGCCTCGCGTTTTTGATGGTCGCCCGCTTGGCCTCGATCGTCATGCTGGTCTTGTACCAGTCGACGTTCAGCTCCCACGCGAGCTCGTCGAGCTGAGCCTCAGGCAGCTCGTCGATCTGATCCCAGACGCGGAGCTGCTTGGCGCGGCTGCCGGGGTCCCTGATCAGCTCGTCGACCGCCTTGGCGAGCGCGATGTTGGCCTCGTCCTTCCTCATGAACTGCGGGAGCAGCCGGAGGGAGTTCGGGGCGTTGATCTTCTGGCCCATTTAGTTCACCCCCTCCTTGACGATGTGGCTGACGGTCAGATTGCCGGACCACTTTGCGAGGGTCGTCCCCGGCAGGTCTGTATATGCCGGGTAGGTGATCTGGACCATGGTGGCGCCGACGGCGCCCTCCCAGTCCGGGGCGAGGATCAGCTTCCTGAGGTAGTCGGGGTTGATGTCCCGCTTCAGACTGCTGCCTTGCCAGTAGACGTAGCGGTCGATCGCTCCGCCGTCGCCTTCGACCGTCTCCACGCAGGCCGACTCCTCGGCCGCCGTCGTGTAGTAGACGAGGCTGATGTCGTAGTACTCGACGTCCGGAGCCTTGACGGTCACGTGGTCCGTGAGCGGCCGGATGTCGTTCGCGCTGCACTTGGCGAGCACGGTGGCCAGATCCGCCGCGGTCGGGATCTCCCCGCCGAAGCAGACCGGCGTGATGACGACCTCGCCGTCTGCGATCTCGTCGATCTCGACGTCGATCGTGGACTCGCCTGCGAGGATGCCGCCCGGGACGATGGTGATCGTCAGGAGCCGGTCGTCGTAGGTGATCGAGTAGTCGCTCGTCAGGGCCGCGACCGTGCTGGTCCCGTGCTTCTTGATGACGAGCGTCTCCTTCTGCAGGTCGCTTCCGCCGATGAAGGCGTAGGCCGTGCCGCTCTTGGTGTAGACGCTGAGCTCCTCCGTCCTCGTCCGGATCAGGTTCTCGACGATGGCGTCGGAGATCCTCGCCGGGTTGGACGCGATCGCCCAGTAGCGATAGGCAGCAGCAGGGCCGGCCGTGCTGATGGCGTCGCCGGAGTTCCGGATCCGCTCACGGTAGGCGTCGTCGCTTTCCTCGTCCACGCCGCCGCCGGTGGCCACGATGTTCGTGACCGCGTCGACGAGCGGGATCTGGCTGATGTCGACGATGGTGTTGATCTCGCCGACGCCGATGTCGTTGCCGCTCTCGCCTCCGCTCTCTGCCGTGGCCGTGACGTCGACGTAGGTGCTGCCGGCCTGCAGGACGACCGTGTAGTCCGTCGCGAAGTAGCGGTCGTAGTCGCTGGTGCAGCGGATCCCGGCCGGGATCGTGATGTTCGACGCGATGGCTGCCCCGATCGAGAAGCGCAGGGTCGTCGTCGCCGGCTTCGGGCTCTCGCGGTAGACCTTGAAGTTCTCGCCCAGAGCGTCGAGGACCTCGCCCCGTGCGTAGCGGAGCATCTTCTGTCTGCAGCTGTCATTGACGAGCGAGAACAGAGAAACAAAAAGCGGCGCCAGAGCTGACTCGCCGAAGATGCGGCGCTCGTCGCCCGGGTACAGCGGTTCGCTGCATCCGTTTTCGAGCTGCTGCAGGATGGTGGTCAGGATGACGCCGCTGTCTGTTTCGATAAAATCGAGATTGCTCACTTTTCTCCCTCCTTTCTGCTCAGTTGGATGTCATACTCGAAGTCGCCGTGCTCGTCGGTTGTGACTTCGACGCGGTTGACGTCGATCCTCGGCTCGAAGATCTCGAGCTGCCTCTCGGCGTCGGTTTCTGCTTCTCCCGTGACCATGTTCGCAGGCTGATCGGTCAGACGGCCGTCGACGCCCTTGATCCTCTCGTAGGCGACTTCGCCGCGGATGGTGCTGAGGATGTTGTACGCGCAGACCTCGGGGCGGCTGTTTCCTTGTTTTCTCATGGTTGCCCTCCTTTTAACCGAGGCTGATCTCGTTGGTGTAGACCCAGCTCGTGATCCCTCCGGGGTAGCCGATCAGGGTCTTGGCGCCGTTGATCTGGCCGACTCTGTGCTTCTGCTTCTTCACCCAGTCCGGGATCTTCTGGCCGGTGTAGTACTTCGTGCCGGTCGGGTAGACGTAGTCGCCGACCTTGATGCCGGTCGCCGGTGCCGTCTGGACTGCTGTGACCGGCTTGGCGATCTCGGCCTTGACTGCCGGCGTGGCTGCGACCTTCAGGGCGCTCGTGGTCGTCTCCGGGACGCTGGTGGTGTCCTTGTCGTACTCCTTGAACGTGAAGGCCAGAGTCGCGAGGAGCATCCGGCCGGAGTTGTCCAGCTTCACGTCGCTGACCGCGACCTTCCGGAGCTGGAACTTGGGCCCGAGCTGCCGCCCGTTCAGGTAGAAGGGGCCGGTCAGCGTGACCATGCCCTTCCATGCGTCGATCTCCCTGCGGACGTCGACGCCGGCGCCGGAGTGCAGGACCGTCTTGAAGGTCATCTGGACGAGCTGCGTCCCGCGCTGGTTCGTCGGGGCTTGGCTCTCGGTGCTCGAGTTGTTGTCAGCCTGCTGTTCATAGGCGAAGGCGAGGTTCTCGAGCGCGAGGACTTCCTGAGGGCTGACGGCCCACGTCTTGTTCCTCCATTTCGCCATTGTGGACATCTGTCCTCACCTCCTTATCCGTTCGGGGCCCCGGTCGTTCCGCTGCCCGGATCGTGGCCCCACGTGTAGTTGTGCGTGTGCTTTTGGAGGCTGACCGTTCCGGCCTTGACGTCCCCGGCGGCCGTGATGCCTGCCGTGAAGTAGAAGCCCCAGTTGCCGTCGGCCCTGCCGAGCAGGATCCCGGTCTGATCGTCGAACTCGACGAACACGACCTCCATGCCCTTCACGAGGTTTCCGCTGCCGCCCCTGAGGTGCCACGGGATGACGAGGTCATTGGTGACGATCCCGGCCTTCGTTTGCACTCGCGCCGTGTTTTTCGCGGTGTTCAGGCTCGCGATGGTGCCTTTTTCGATCGTTCCCATTTAGTAGCCCTCCAAAATGACCCTCCGGAAGTGGAGGGTGCTCTTGTTTGCGACGTAGTCGTGCCGGACCTTCGTGAGGAAGATCTTCCCGTCCCACGCCGACGCCTTCATGGTTCTGAGGCTCATGATGCTGACCGCAGCGTAGCCGGTCATGAGCGCCTCTGAGAAGCTCCCGGTCTGGCCGTTCTTGTTGGCCTCCCTGAGGAGCCCCTTGGCGAAGCGTGCCGCCTCCGCGGCATTGTTCACGCGGATCGGGACCGTCGGCCGGAGGACCTTGTCGGTGGTCGCGTTCGGATCCGTGAAGGATCCGGAGACGCTGCCGCTCGTGATCTCCGCGCTGCCGTAGGCGAGATCTGTGGCGTCGTTGTAGTTAAAGACGCCGGCCTCGCCGATCTGAAGCTCTCCGACGGCCGTCTGCTGCTCGATGTACGCCTCGTTGTAGACGATCAGGCTGCCGTCGTATATGACCATCTGGCAGCCTTCGAGGGAGCAGAGCCGCGAAAAAAACGCGAAGTCCGTCTCGTTCGTCTGCGCCATGTAGGGGTAGACCTGATCCGTGACTCCGTAGACCTTGAGGGTCAGGCCGTGCCGGCCGGCGATTTCGGTGCCGAGCTGGAAGAAGTGGACCGCGGCCCACGACTTCGAGCGCTTGACCTTGCCGCTGATCGGCATTGACATGGCCCTGACCGTGTAGAGGCCGTTCTCTGGCCTCATTTGGTGGATGAACATGGCCCCCGTCTTTGCCGCCTCGTGCTCGAAGGCGATCTTGTCGCCGGGTTGGGGGTTCCATTTGCTCCATACGCCTCGCGGGTCATTGAACCGGAGGACGAGGGTGTCGGCCTGCTTCTCCGCGTTCATTTCGTGGACCGCGTAGTTCAGGCTGACGTCGTTGTAGATGTCGACGCCGTTGTAGAGGATCCTCATGTCTCCTCACCTCGGCGCCATGGCGGGAGCGTCTCCGGCGCGTCGGCGCTCTCGTAGATCGGGAGCTTGAGCTCCACGTTGGGCCCGAACACGACCACGTCGGCCGTGTCCGGGTTGAATTGGATGATCCGGTGGGCGAGCCGTTCTTCGCCGTACATGGCCAGAGCCAGAGCGTCGAACGTGTCGCCCTCCCGTGTGATGTAGGCCTTGTAGCCCGTGATCCTATCAGGCAAAACAGCTCACCTCCCTCATGCGGATGAACTCCTCGAGCCAGTCGAAGAACTCGGCCTCGTGCTCGCGCAGCTTGGCCATGATGTCGTCCTCGTTGCCGCCGGATCCTTCGACCGTCGGGCTCCATGTGAAGCCGCTGAAGTCGTAGATCACGGTGACGCCGCCGTTCGTTTCGCTTAGCTCAGAGAGTGAGAAGTTGTCGAGCTCGACCAGCTTGCCCGCCTGCGCGGTGTAGCTTTCGCCGCTCTGTTCTGCGAGGACCTGCCGGAACACGGTGGCCATCTTCTCCCAGAGGGTGTCGAGAGGCAGGACCGCCTCCTGACCGGCTTCGCCTCCGCCGAGGAGGTTGCCGCCGAGCATCCCGAAAAGCATCGGACTGTCGAGGATGCCGCCTTCTGCGTACCAGCTGATCGAGAGCTTCGGGATGGATCCCTTCAGGAGGTCTCCGACCTTCCACCCTGCCGGGCTGATTGAGAAGTGAGGGAGCGGGATGCTGGGCCATTTGAACTGGAAGTTGAAGAAGCCCTTGATGTTGTCGATGATCCCGCTGATCTTGTTCTTCGCGTTCGTCATCTTCTCGCTGATCGTGTTGTAGACGTTGCTGAAGATGGTGCTCGCGGAGCTCTTGATGCCTTCCCACGCCGACGAGGCCGTGGTCTTGATCCCGCTCCATAGCGTCGAGAACTTAGTCGAGAGCGGGCTCGTGATGTTGCTGGTGAACCAGCTCCCCGCGGAGTTCCATGCGTTCTTCACGCCGGTCCATGCCGAGGAGGCGCCGGTCTTGATGTTGTCCCACGAGGTGCTGAAGAAGTTCTTCACGGGCCCCGTGACGTTGGTGCTGAACCAGCTGCTCGCGGTGTTCCACGCGCTGCTGACTGCGGACCATGCGGTAGATGCTCCGGTCTTGATGTTCTCCCACGTATTGCTGAAGAAGTTCTTGACCGGCTCGGTGATGTTCGTGCTGAACCAGTTGCCGGCCGCGTTCCATGCGTTCTTCACGGCCGTCCATGCGTTCGATGCTGCCGTCTTGATCCCGTCCCAGAGGCCGGTGAAGAAGTTGGCGATCGGCTGCACGATCTTCGTGTTGAACCAGTCGCTCGCAGCGTTCCACGCCTTCTTGATGCCTTCCCACGCCGTCGAGGCCGCCTTCTTTATGCCGTCCCAGAGGCCGGAGAA
>Ga0310696_10004421_pt1 | contig 17242 bp, 12 predicted proteins | sample AusTroGonzalo_MG_4_FD_203885 | JGI IMG/M metagenome (GOLD analysis project Ga0310696, IMG submission 203885) | Bovine rumen microbial communities from tropical cattle in Woodstock, Queensland, Australia - Gonzalo_02 (v2) (version 2) | ecosystem: Host-associated > Mammals > Digestive system >...
CTTGACGGCCGTCATCATATAGCGCCCCTTATACTGATAATGGGAAGGCGACTTGCCAAGAAGTGGCGTGGACTGTGTATCTTCTTCGATAGGAGAATCGTCGGGGAAGCTAAAGAGGCTGCCCGATTCCTCAGGTTGAGAAGTAACGGTATGGGTATTGGTTCCCTCATAGAGTTTCGACCAGTCGTTGGGGACAGAGGGCTTCTTGAAAGGATTATAGTCAGTGTTATAGCTAGGTTGCGGGGGAGCCACATGACGATTAGGATCGAAGACAGGGATATCAGGGCTTCCCTGCATATCGAAGTCGATGGTGGGCACCTCACAGAACTTACCCACAGCATCGCGCACAGCGGCGAGAAGGATCTGCCAGACAGCCTGTTCGTTCTGGAACTTGATCTCTGTCTTCGTGGGATGGATATTTACGTCAATCTCTGAGGGATCAAGCTCGAAATAAAGGAAGTAAGGTACTTGCATACCCTCGGGCACAAGACGATCGTAGGCACTCTGCACGGCCTTATGGAAATAAGGATGACGCATGAAACGGCCATTGACAAAGAAATAGTCGTGACCACCCTTCTTACGTGCGCCCTCGGGTTTAGAAACGAAACCCGTGATGCGGCACATAGCCGTCTGCACCTCAACGGGCAGGAGATCCTGACTATACTGTTTGCCAAACACATCGGTGATACGCTGGCGCAGGGATCCTCGCTTGAGGTTGAGCAACTCGGCTCCGTTATGATGGAGCGTAAAATGGATATCGGGATAAACAAGGACGATGCGCTCGAAAGCAGTAAGGATATTACTGAGTTCGGTAGCGTTCGACTTCAGAAACTTCCTGCGTGCAGGCACGTTGAAGAAGAGGTTATCGACCTTGAAGTTGCTACCTACAGGACAAGAGGCTGGCTCTTGAGACGAGACTTTTGAGCCAGCAATCATCAGGTGAGTACCAATCTCATCTTCCTCGCGACGCGTGAGCAATTCTACCTGAGCCACAGCAGCGATAGAGGCTAATGCCTCGCCACGGAAACCCATGGTGCGAAGGGCAAAGAGGTCGTCGGCCTTGAGAATCTTGGAGGTGGCATGGCGCTCGAACGAGAGACGGGCATCAGTCTCTGACATGCCCTTGCCATCGTCAATGACCTGAATAGAGGTACGGCCAGCATCCACCACGAGCACATGGATAGACGTTGCACCAGCATCTACGGCATTCTCAACCAGTTCCTTCACCACAGAAGCCGGTCGCTGTATCACCTCACCAGCAGCAATCTGGTTGGCAACACTATCGGGGAGAAGATGAATCACATCAGTCATTTCTTACCACGCCAATTAAAGATGTCGTCACGATTGAGCGGACGGATATAGTCGTACCACATAAAGCCTTGAAGGCGGCGGCGGTCGTCTGGTATCTGATTGATGGGATACATCGTGCCGCTGGTCTTAGGTGTCCAAACACTCTCAAGCTTACGATCCTTCAGGAACATACGCAATTCGGCCGTTTCCTGATAATTATAAATGATGGGGACACTATCGCCCTCCTCAAAGAAGTAGCCGATAAGGACATTGCCCTTGGCCTGTGCCTCACGGATCTCACCATCCTTGAAGTAGGCAAACATCTCTTTCGACGACACCTGGTTATAACAGGCCGTATCGGTACGCAGATGCTGGATAGAGAAACAATTGTCGATGATGTGGGCATGATCAATCACAGAATCGCGCAAAAAGACCTTCACCAGATCGCCAACCAATTGCTGGTTGTTGTTCCAGATAATGGGATCATAATACATGGTCATGCAGGAATCGAGGGAGTTATATACCAACGAGTCGCAAACAGCCTGAACATCTGTGCGATAAGCCCGCACATGATGGAAGGCATGAATCTTACGATAGACGGAATCGGTGTCGATATTGAAAGTGACAACCTTAAACGTATCTGCATGCATATAGAGCGAGTCGCCCTGAGAATAGTCGATGGCCACAGCACTATCGGTACACAGAGCATAGCCCGTAGGCTCCCAGTATTCACCGTAGTTACCCGTTAATTTGTTCTTATTCACCGAATCGACATAGACCACATTACGGAAAGCCTGACTGAAGCCCTGCTGACTATCGTAATAGACACTATCGCCCACCATCGTCCTACCGTTATTAGAGAGTACGGAACGGTTCATCAAGCGCGCACGCTCCAACTTGGTATCGTAATAACCTTGCTCGGAGTAGATATGGCTTTCGCCTGAAGTGATGTTGGAGGGACCAACAATATGGGCTATAGAGGTGCGGGTATCGTAATAGAGCGTGTCGGTGGTGAGGTAGAAACTCGGACTCTGCATCTTCACGTCGTAATTGAAGACTGACATCTTGCTCTTCGTGTTGTACTCACCCCAGTCGGAAGTCAGCGTGGTATTACCATCAATCATCTTACCGCCTTCGAAAAAGTAGGCGTTGTCGTAAAGACGGTCGAAGTCGAGACTATCTGTGTAGAGGGTAGTCTTCTTGTGCTTTAGCACCACATTATACCGTGCACGGGCCATCTGCTCGTTGCCGTCGTAATAAGCATACTCACTGACAAGTGAGAGGGTGTCGCCCTGGTACATCTTCACATGACCAAAAGCCTCAAAGGAGTTGCTGGCCTCGTAAAAATAAGCACTGTCACAATAAAGACGAGCACCCTGGTGGGTGAAATGGACACTACCATTGAGGATGGTGGCATCAGGATTGATACGATCGTCGAAGTGGAGCACATCAGCATGGACCAAATAGATACGAGTGTCCTGCACTTTCGCTTTTCTGGCAGGACGCTTGCCCTTGCCTTTCTGAGCATCAGCAGAACCCAAGCCAACCACTAAGGCCAACGCCAACAGAAAATAAAACGCCCTCTTCAGCATACGTTCCTACTTGAACCAGCCTTCGTACTCGAAATTACAATCCTTATAATTATCGTTCAGGCGGGTATATACAGCCTTGATCTTATCGACAACCCACTGATGGATACGCTCGTTCTGGCGCTTCTGAAGCACCACGTCCTTCAGTGTCTGGAAATCTTCTGTCACCGTCGCCTTATGACCATCAATACGATTCTTCAGTTTAGCAATCACGCAGACTGTCTTACCACGCTGGTTGATCATCTGGAAGGCACGGGAGATTTCTCCCACCTGTAAGGTATCAACAGCCTTGGCAACCTCTGGCGGCAAATCCTGCATACGGAACTTCGACGAGGTATGACCTGTCTGCATCATATTGGTGGACATCAGTCCCTTGCTGAAACGCGTATCCTTATCGTCGGAGAGCGCAGGAACAGCATCCTCGAAGGTAAACTTACCAGCACGGATATCGTCGGCAATGGAGTCGAGACGCACGATGGCCTTCTCTATCTCTTCGTCGGAAACAACCGGTTTGCGGAGAATATGGCGCACATTGACCTTGTCGCCTCGTTTCTCGATGAGCTGGATGATATGGAAACCGAACTCTGATTCGACAATCTTCGATACTTTCTTCGGATCAGTGAGGTTGAAGGCCACCGTAGCGAAAGCGGGATCAAGGGTTCCACGACCTGTAAGTCCTAACTCGCCTCCACGACGAGCCGTACCAGGATCTTCGGAATAGAGACGAGCCAACGTCTGGAACGAAGCGTCGCCCTTATTGACGCGCTCTGTATAATCGCGCAACTCATCCTTCACACGATTGAGTTCCTCGGGCGGGATGCGTGGTGTAATCTGGATAATCTGCACTTCCACTTCCGTAGGTACGAAGGGAATACTGTCTTGTGGCATATCCTTGAAATAGCGGCGCACCTCGGCAGGTGTGACAGAGATATCCTCGACCAATTTACGCTTCATCTGCTGCACCATCTGACGATCCTTCAATTCCTCGCGCAGGTCGTTGCGGATCTGTGCCAGACTCTGATGCTTATACTCCTCTAAGCGCTCACGGGAGCCATCGACCATTTCCAACCAATAGTTGATCTGCTGCTCCACCTCCTGAGCGACATCGGCATCTGTCACCTCAATACTGTCGATAATAGCCTGATGCTTAAACAACTTCTGGACAGCAATCTGCTCAGGAATCGTACAATCGGGATCCCCACTCCACTTCACACCTTCCATCGCAGCCTGCATACGCATCATCTCAACATCAGACTTCAAAATGGCCTCATCACCGACTACCCAAATAACCTCGTCGATAACCGTTCCTATGGATACAGAATCAGAGTCGGCAGGGGCTAATGCTGCAGGCATACTATGGGTGCTATATAAACCAGAGGCAGATACCCCCATGAGGGGCACTGCCATTATCATAACTGGAACTAATTTCTGTATAACTCTCATCAGTGTTGGTTTACAGTTTTCAATACATCTTCATTGATCTTGACCTGATAACGACGGCGCAGAGAGGCTATCCACTCCTGCTCCAACATCTCCTGATAATCTGTAATCACCTGAGCACGCACATCGGTATAGTCCTCAGGATACTTCTTCAGTTTCTTGCCATAGACAGCATCGATGGGATAATCGGGATTAACCTTGGCATTAGCATTGGCCACCTTGAACACCATCTTGTCGATTGTGGGATTGTCGCCTTGCTTAAAAATACCCTTCTCCACGCGAATACGAATGACAGAATCAGGGTTGAAGGTAGTTCTCAGGGCTTCTGTCCACTGATCAAAAGGCAGATTCTTGACGCATTTCTTGACAGCCTTCACATCAGCCTTATTCTTCACATGGTAGGCAATACCCTTATAACGGGGTTCTTTCCATGCATAGTCTTTCTTATGAGACTCGAACCAGGCACGCAGACCGGCTTCATCTTTCGCTGCACGATCCCAGACCTGACGATTACTGATCTCATAGAGCAACAGGCCATCGTGATACTCTTGAATGAGATACTTCATCTCAGGATCGGCTGCAGCCAAAGAGTCTGCACGTTTCTCCATGACCTGCTCCATCGTCAGAGAATTGTCTGACATAGAAAGCTGATCTCTCAGTTTCTGCTGGGCAATGGCATCACGAATACCCTGACGCTCAAAAGAGGCCACAATCTGATCCTTCAGTTGCTCAAAGGGTTCCAACTGCTTTCTAGCATTCATCTTAACAATATGATAACCATCGGGAGCCAAGAACGGGCGACTATATTCACCAGGTTGCAATGAGAAAGCGACATCCTCAAATTCAGGATAGTTCTGATTAGGTTGCATCCATCCTATCAGACCACCATTATTGGCAGAACGGACATCCTGCGATACCTTCTTAGCTAGTTCTGCAAAGTCAGCACCATTCTGAAGAGCGTTATAAGCAGAGTCTGCACGCTGTTTTACACGTTCTTGCTGTTGAGGTGTAGCCTTTGAAGAAAGAAGATAAAAGATATGAGCGGGCTGTATAAGACCACGTGTGCCAATGTTCTCCTTGACACGGTCATAAGCCTTTCTGGCCTCTACCAGTACTTCAGCATCAGTGACCAACGTGGGGCGTACCTGCTGATCGCGATAGAGCGCAAACTCCTCTTTGAAAGATGACAATGTATCCAAATGTTCATCGAGAGCTGCCTGTACTTTCATTTTGTAGTTCGCATACAGGTCAGCATACTCTGTAACGCTCTTTCTATCAATCACACCATCGTTATTGTTCTTATTATAGGAATACTCAAACTCGGAACGGGTGACAGGCACGCCATTCACTGTCATTATCACAGGATCACTTTGAGCAAAGGAAGCTGTGGCGACAAGTCCGAGGACAGAAGTCAGAATAAAATGTCTCATCAGTCGTTTGGTCTTGAATAATTTGGAGCTTCACTGGTGATCGTGATGTCGTGCGGATGACTCTCGTTGACACCAGCATTGGTAATACGGGTGAACTTGGCATCGTGGAGTTTCTCAATAGTAGCGGCACCACAATAGCCCATACCTGAGCGCAGACCACCAACCATCTGGTAGATGACTTCCTGAACCGTTCCCTTGTAAGGCACACGTCCTGCAATACCCTCTGGCACCAGTTTCTTAGCCTCCTGGGTATCGCCCTGGAAATAACGGTCCTTAGAGCCATGCTTCTGCTCCATAGCCTCCAGAGAGCCCATACCACGATAGCTCTTGAACTTACGGCCATTATAGATGATAGTGTCACCAGGACTCTCCTCGGTACCGGCTACAAGCGAGCCAATCATCACGCAACTACCACCGGCAGCAAGTGCCTTCACGATATCACCTGAGTAACGCAATCCACCATCGGCAATCAAGGGAACACCCGTTCCTTTCAAGGCGCTATAGACATCATAGACGGCGCTCAACTGGGGAACACCCACACCTGCTACGACACGAGTGGTGCAGATTGAACCCGGGCCAATACCTACCTTCACTGCATCAGCACCGTTCTCGACAAGCATCTTGGCAGCCTCACCGGTAGCAACGTTACCTACAACAATATCAATATTGGGGAATGACTTCTTGGCCTCAACGAGTTTCTCAATTACAGACTTCGAGTGACCATGGGCCGTATCAATGACGATCGCATCAGCACCGGCATCTACCAATGCCTGCATACGATCAAGGGTATCAAAAGTAACACCGACACCGGCAGCCACACGAAGACGACCTTTATCATCCTTGCAGGCCATGGGCTTATCCTTAGCTTTCGTAATATCCTTATAGGTGATAAGGCCTACCAGATGATTGTCCTTATCCACAACAGGCAGTTTCTCAATCTTGTTCTGCTGCAGGATCTCTGCTGCTGCTATCAGATCGGTCTGTTGGTGTGTTGTCACCAGATTATCTTTAGACATGATCTCCTCAACAGGACGATCCAGCCGACGCTCAAAGCGCAGGTCACGATTAGTCACAATACCCACAAGATGCTTATCCTCGTCAACCACAGGAATACCACCGATATGATACTCCGACATGATATCAAGTGCCTGTGCTACTGTCGAACCTAAGGGAATCGTCACAGGATCGTAAATCATACCATTTTCGGCACGTTTCACAATGGCCACCTGACGGGCCTGTTCCTCAATAGACATATTCTTGTGAATAACACCGATACCTCCCTCACGAGCGATAGCTATTGCCATCTGCGACTCCGTGACCGTATCCATAGCTGCCGTCACAAACGGAATATTCAGCTGGATATTTCTTGAGAATAGGGTTTTCAACTCAACAGTCTTGGGGAGAACCTCAGAATAAGCCGGAATTAACAGGACGTCATCAAAAGTAAGGCCGTCCATCACGATTTTGTCTGCAATAAATGAAGCCATAAATATACCTTTCTTTAAATTTGCGTGCAAAGGTAGTCATTTTAATCAAGAATGAAGAATTAAGAATTAAGAAATTCAACGCCGTCCGACTTTTTTTCTTAATTCTTAACTCTTAACTCTTCATTCTTAACAATTAGTTTGCCATTTCCGAAAGGAACTTGATACGCACCAGACGTATCTCGTCCTCAGAGTACTCATCGCCCAACTCCTTCTGAGCAACGCTCAGACGATCAGTATCCGACTCACAGAAATAGTCATAGATGTCATCAACATGATCCTCGTCCATCACCTCCTCGAGGAAATAGTCGATATTCAGTTTGGTACCGCTATAAACAATGGCCTCAACCTCGTCTAACAACTCGTCGAAGTCGATTCCCTGTGCTGTTGCGATATCATCGAGGGCAATCTGACGATCGATGCTCTGGATAATCTTCACTTTCAGCATCGACTTCTTGGCCACTGTACGCACACGCATATCTGCCTGACGCTCAATGCCATTCTCGTCACAGTATTTCTTAATCAGATCCACGAACTCCTTGGCATATGGCTGCTTGACCTTACCCTCGCCGACGCCTTGGATATTCTTCAGTTCCTCAAGAGTCACGGGGTAATCTGTAGCCATCTGCTCCAACGACACATCCTGGAAGATGACATATGGCGGTCGCTCCATGCGCTTCGACACCTTCTTACGCAGATCCCTGAGCATGCCACTCAAGGTAGGGTCAAGGGCACTGATACCACCTTCGGGCTCTATAGCCTCATCATCGTCGGAGAATTCCGCATCCTTCACTATCATGAATGATTGGGGCGATTTCAAGAACTTCTTGCCTGCCGAAGTTACTTTCAGCAAACCGTAGTTCTCAACCTCTTTCTTCAAGAATCCCGCAATGAGTGCCTGACGGATAACGGGATTCCAGATCTTCTCATCTTCATCAGCACCAGCCCCAAACAATTCCTGCTCATCATGATGATGGGCAATTATTTCGTCAGTTTCTTTGCCCGTTATGAAATCAATGACATAATCGGAACGGAAATTCTCTTTGATAGCAAGGATGGCATTCAAGGCAATGACCAACTGCTCACTGGCTTCAATCTTCGTCTTCGGATGCAGACAGTTGTCGCAGTTGCCACAGTTATCCTTAGGATACACCTCACCGAAATAATGGAGCAGCATCTTACGTCGGCAGACACTGGTCTCTGCGTAGGCAGCCGTCTCGACGAGCAGTTGGCGGCCTATATCCTGTTCTGCCACAGGTTTGCCCTCCATAAACTTATCAAGTTTCTGCAAATCCTTATTGGAATAAAATGCAATACACATTCCCTCACCACCATCACGACCTGCGCGACCTGTTTCCTGATAATAGCCTTCCAGTGATTTCGGGATATCATAATGAATCACAAAGCGCACATCGGGTTTGTCGATACCCATACCAAAGGCAATAGTGGCCACAATGACATCGATATTTTCCATCAGGAAATCGTCTTGTGTCTGAGTACGTGTAGCAGAATCCAGTCCTGCATGATAGGCAGCTGCCCTGATATCATTGGCTTTTAAGATGGCCGCCAGTTCTTCGACTTTCTTCCTCGACAAGCAGTAAATGATGCCACTCTTCCCAGAATGCTGCTTGATGAACTTGATGATATCCTTATCCACATCTTTCGTCTTGGGGCGCACCTCGTAATAAAGATTCGGACGATTGAACGAGCTCTTGAACTCAGTAGCATCCACAATACCCAGGTTCTTCTTGATATCACTGCGCACTTTATCGGTTGCAGTAGCCGTCAGGGCAATCACAGGTGCCTGTCCTATCTCATTGATAATTGGACGGATACGGCGATACTCTGGGCGGAAGTCATGACCCCATTCCGAGATACAATGTGCCTCATCGATAGCATAGAAAGATATCTTGACAGATTTCAAGAACTCCACGTTATCCTCCTTTGTCAGCGATTCCGGAGCAACATACAACAATTTTGTATAACCTGCCAGAATATCAGACTTCACCTGATCGATGGCAGCCTTGTTCAGCGACGAGTTCAGGTAATGAGCTGTCCCCTCATGCTCACTGAGGTTGGAGATGACATCCACCTGGTTCTTCATCAGTGCAATCAACGGAGATATAACAATAGCCGTTCCCTCCATCAGCAATGAAGGCAACTGATAGCACAGGGACTTACCACCACCTGTTGGCATCAACACGAATGTATCTTTACCATCCAGCAGGTTCTGGATTATCCGTTCCTGATCACCTTTGAACTTGTCAAATCCAAAGTATTTCTTAAGGGCTTCGGTCAAATTGATCTTATCGCTCATATCTTTTAGTTATTAGGCCTCATATTGTTGTAGATAGGACTTATCCATTTGCTTGCGCACATAGTCGCCCGTCACTTCAAATTTCTTAACTTTCTTAGACGGCAGATCGAACATGGAGTCCATCATGACATTTTCCACAATGGAACGCAAACCACGGGCTCCTAATTTAAATTCAACCGCTTTATCAACCAACTCATCAAGAGCCTCCTTGGTAAAGGTCAGTTCCACCCCATCCATCTCAAACAGTTTCTGATACTGCCGGATAATCGAGTTCTTAGGCTCAGTCAGGATACGTGCCAAGGCTGTTCTGTCAAGTGGGTTCAAATAGGTAAGCACAGGCATACGTCCGATAATCTCCGGTATCAGACCGAATGATTTCAGATCCTGTGGCTGCACATATTTCATCAGGTCTTTTTTATCAATTTTACTGACGTTCTGAACGGAATTATATCCCACCACATGAGTATTCAGGCGCTGAGCAATCTTCCGTTCTATACCATCAAATGCTCCACCACAGACAAACAGGATATTTCTTGTGTCCACATGGATGTAATCCTGATCCGGGTGTTTACGTCCACCCTTAGGTGGCACATTTACCATCGTACCCTCCAGGAGTTTCAACAATCCTTGCTGTACACCCTCACCGCTCACATCACGCGTAATAGAGGGGTTATCGCTCTTGCGTGCAATTTTATCAATCTCGTCAATGAAGACAATACCACGTTGAGCTGCTTCGACATCATAGTCAGCCACCTGCAACAGACGAGTCAGGATACTCTCCACATCCTCTCCCACATAGCCAGCCTCTGTGAATACCGTCGCATCAACGATGGCAAAAGGCACATCAAGGAGCTTGGCTATCGTACGGGCTAACAGAGTCTTACCCGTTCCCGTTGAACCGACCATGATGATGTTGCTTTTCTCAATCTCAACGCCATCGTCGCCCCCGACCTGCTGCAGACGTTTATAGTGATTATAGACAGCCACAGAAAGATAGCGCTTCGCTTCGTCCTGTCCGATCACGTATTGATCGAGGAACTCTTTGATTTCCTTGGGCTTAGGAACTTTCTTCAGCTGAAACTTACCCTTAGCAGAAGGCTTGGCCGTTTCATCCGCCAAGTTCTCCTGCACAATATGGAAAGCCTGTTCAGCACAGTTCTCACAGATATAGCCATTAATACCCGTTATCAGCAAGCGTACCTCCCGTTCACTTCTCCCGCAGAAACTGCATACTTTCTTCATTCAATCCTACTTCTTCCGGGTCAGTACTTCGTCGATCATACCATATTCCTTCGCCTCTTCAGCCGTCATCCAGTAATTACGGTCTGAGTCAGCATATACTTTCTCATATGGGGTATGCGAATGATCGGAGATGATGGTATATAACTCTTTCTTGAACTTAAGGATCTCTTTGGCCTCGATCTCGATATCTGAAGCCTGTCCCTGCACTCCACCTAAGGGCTGATGAATCATCACACGGCTATGAGGCAGAGCTGAACGCTTGCCCTCTGTACCAGCTACGAGCAGTACAGCCCCCATGGAAGCAGCCATACCCGTACAGATTGTTGCTACATCGCTGGAAATAAACTGCATGGTATCATAGATGCCCAGTCCTGCTGTGACGCTACCACCAGGTGAGTTGATATAAATAGAGATATCCTTACCGCTATCTACTGAATCGAGGTAAAGCAACTGAGCCTGCAATGTGTTGGCAGTATAGTCATCTATCTGCGTGCCAAGGAAGATGATGCGGTCCATCATCAGTCGTGAAAACACATCCATCTGCGTCACATTCAACTGACGCTCCTCGAGAATATACGGGTTCAAATACTGTGCCTGCGCTTTCATCACATCATCAAGCGTCAGACCATCCATACCTAAATGCTGAGTAGCATATTTCCTAAAGTCATTTTTCATATCTTTCTACCTTTCTTTTTTATACCAAGAAAAGAGGTTATCGACCTTTTTATCTTGTGATTGGGACACAAAGATAATCAAAAAAGTCGATAACCTCTCAATTAAGGGGTTATTTTTTCCTAAAAATCCTTATTTTTCTTGCATCAGCTTGTTGAAGTCAGCCAAAGTGACTTCTTTTTGATTCAGTTTCACTACGTTTTTGAGCGTTTCAGTCAACTTCATGTCAATAGCACGATCCACAAAGTTCTCAACGTTCTCACGCTTCTTCAACTGCTCTGTAGCGTAGTTCTCCAGCACATCGTCGGGCACATTGCTCATACCATACTGAGCGAACTGGGCACGGATGGCTTCCTTGGCAACAGCTTTCAGGTCATCATCCTCCACCTTAATATTATTAGCGGCGACGATTTGCTCCTTGATGAGATGCCATTTCAGTTCCTTGATACTACCTTCGAAGTTCTTCTCCACATAGTCAGCGCCCTTATCCTTATTGTTCTGCAACATCACACGTTTCAGCAGAGCCTCAGGGAACTGCAGGTCACCGACCTTCTTCTCCAGATAGGCACGTACATCGAGCATGAACTTATAGTCGCTGTTCTGTTGCAACTGAGGAGCGATAGTCTCAGCTATTTTCTCACGGAAACCTTTCTCATCCTTCACCGTACCCTCACCGAAGACACGATCGAACAATTTCTGGTCAACAGCAGCAGGCTCAAAGTGACGGATCTCCGTAATCTGATAACTGAAATCTGAGTTCAGATCCTTCACGTCATCTTTTTGAACCTTCAGCAGGGCAGCTACCTCGGCATCATTGTCAGGATAAGCCTTCTTCGGGTTGAAAGTAATGATATCACCAGGTTTTGCACCGTCAAAGAGTTTCTTTTGGTCATCAGCCTTAATATAGGCAGGCATAACCATTGCGCCCTCTGTTGTGATACCACCTTCCTTCGTATTACCTTTCTCGTCGAGCTCACGCATGTCACCAGTGATCGTATCGTTACCGCTAAATACATCAGCCTTCACGAACTCACCAGCTTGGGAAGCATACATCTGCACCTGGTCATCGATAAGCTTATCGTCAGCCTTGATGGCATAATAATCAATCTTATCCTTTGCAGTCAACTCTGCCTTAAACTCAGGAGCCACGGCAATATCAAACACGAACTCCAGAGTACCGTCACCCTCAAAGTCCTGAGGTTTCTGCTTCTCCTGATTGGGAAGAGGCTCACCAAGCATCTGAATTTTGTTCTCGTGGATGTATTCATACAACTTCTCACCCATGAGCTTATTAACCTCGTCAACTTTTACGGCAGTGCCATACTGTTTCTTGATCATACCCATGGGTACCATCCCCGGACGGAAACCGGGAACCTGAGCCTTCTTACGATAATTCTTCAGGGTCTTCTCAACCTGTTCCTGATAGTCAGCAGCCTCAATGGTCATAGTCAACAGACCATTAATCTTATCAGGGCAATCAAATGTAATTTTCATCGTCTTTTATACCTTATAAATATATACTATTGAATTTTTGAGGTGCAAAAGTACGCATAAAAACCGAAAGCGCCTAACAATTTTCATAAATTAACATTCGAATTGCGCTCAGCCTGCAACATTTGGAAGTCTTTTTTGCGTAACTCGAACGACTCCGTGAGGTATTTTTCACGCACAATCTTATTAGCTGCCAGTTCTTCAGGAGTACCCTGGAACAGGATACGGCCTTCAAACAACAGATAGGCACGATCCGTGATGGCAAGCGTCTCATCCACGTTATGGTCGGTAATAAGAATACCGATATTACGATACTTCAAGTGCCAGACAATCTGTTGGATATCTTCCACAGCAATAGGGTCAACTCCAGCAAACGGTTCATCGAGCATAATAAACTTCGGTTCTATGGCCAGACAACGGGCAATCTCCGTACGGCGACGCTCACCTCCAGAGAGTTGGTCACCTTTGTTCTTACGCACCTTATTCAGACGAAACTCACCAATAAGTTCCTCAAGCTTATTCAACTGATAGTCACGGGGCTTACCTGTCATCTCCAATACCGAGAGAATATTATCCTCAACACTCATCTTCCGGAAAACACTGGCCTCCTGTGCAAGATAGCCAATACCAGCACGAGCACGCTTATAAACAGGATACTTCGTCACTTCCTCGTTACCGAGGTAGATATGACCGCCATTAGGCACGATCAATCCCGTAGTCATATAGAATGAGGTGGTCTTACCTGCGCCATTCGGCCCCAGTAGTCCCACGATCTCACCTTGCTTCACATCGAAACTTACATCGTTAACTACCGTGCGCTTGCCGTAGCGTTTTACCAATCCTTCCGTACGGAGTACCAATCTCTCCTCCTCTTGTGGAGGCATCTGTGGTTCCGTCATCTCGTTGTTATTGATTTCCTCACTCATCGTCTGAATCCTTCTTTTTGGGTGGCAAAGATACAAAAATATTTGAAAACTCGTTCGATAATATGCAAATATTAGAAAAGATTTTGTAATTTTGCAACCAAATTGAAGATAAAAAGGATGTTGATAGAGAAATGGCTGACCACTTTTGGTCGATATCTGATGCTGATGGGGCGAACGTTTTCACGTCCTGAGCGGTTTAGAATGTTCTTCAAACAATACGTGAAGGAGATGGCACAATTAGGCGTCAATTCCATCGGTATTGTTTTGCTGATATCTTTCTTCATCGGTGCCGTAATATGCATCCAGATGAAACTAAACATCCAGAGTCCGTGGATGCCCCGTTGGGTTAGTGGATATACCACCCGCGAAATCATGCTGCTGGAATTTTCCAGTTCTATCATGTGTCTGATCTTGGCAGGAAAAGTTGGTTCTAACATCGCCTCAGAGATAGGTACGATGCGAGTGACACAACAGATAGATGCCCTGGAGATTATGGGTGTCAACTCTGCCAGTTACTTAATTCTGCCGAAAATTGTTGGTATGATTACTATCATGCCGTTCCTTGTTATCTTTTCTTCCGCAATGGGTATCGTTGGTGCCTATGGTACAGCCTACATTGGCCATGTGCTCCCCCCAGACGACCTTACATTAGGTCTTCAGCATGACTTCAAATCGTGGTTCGTATGGATGAGTATCATTAAAAGTCTTTTCTTTGCCTTTATTATTTCCAGCGTACCAGCCTTTTTTGGATACACTGTAGAAGGTGGTTCTGTAAACGTGGGCAAGGCCAGTACGGATGCCGTAGTATCATCAAGTGCCCTCATCCTTTTCAGTGACGTATTCTTAACCCAGCTACTGTCATGATTGAAGTTAGGAACCTATACAAGAGTTTTGAGGACAAGGATGTACTGAAAGATATCAGTACAACCTTCGAAGACGGGAAGACAAATCTGATCATTGGCCAAAGTGGTTCAGGAAAGACCGTACTAATGAAGAACCTTGTAGGGCTTTTGGAGCCGACAAAAGGACAGGTACTCTACGACGGACGTGATTTCGTCGGCATGTCTAAACACGAAAAGGTGATGATGCGTCGTGAGATGGGTATGATCTTCCAAAGCGCAGCCCTCTTCGACTCTATGACAGTGCTTGAAAACGTGATGTTTCCTTTGGATATGTTTTCTTCGATGAATCTCAAAGAGCGCATCCATCGTGCCCAGGAGTGTTTGGATCGTGTAAATCTGAAGGATGCCGACGAGAAGTTCCCCGGTGAAATCTCTGGTGGTATGCAGAAGCGCGTAGCCATTGCCCGTGCCATTGCCCTGAACCCCAAATACCTTTTTTGCGACGAACCAAACTCTGGATTGGACCCCAAAACCTCGCTTGTTATCGACGGACTATTACAGAGCATTACCAAAGAGTTTAATATGACCACAATTATCAATACCCACGACATGAATTCTGTCATGGGTATTGGTGAGAACATCATTTTCATCTATGAAGGCGAAAAGGCCTGGCAGGGAGAGAGTAGTCAGATTATGGGATCGGACAACAAACGACTTACAGACTTCATCTTCGCCAGCGACCTACTAAAAAATATGCGACAGATTGTGATTGAAAACGGTCTGCACATCTAAGTAGGAAGAACCGAATTGCTGCTATTAGAAATTCCACTTCATGGCAAGCGTCGGATTTATGAAAAATGACTTATCATTGTAAGTATTGAAGATAAAATTGCTACTGATTTCTATCTCAGAGCCAAAACTAATATTTGGGGTCACATTGTACCAGAATTGGGGTTCCGAGAGAATGACGAGTTGACCATGACCATTGGCCTTTTCACCACGCCAAAAATCAATGAAGCCCGAACATGTAAATGACTTACCGAAGTTCAATCCCCAAACACCTGTCAACTGCATACTGTGATAAGCAGAGGTGTAGTCATAACTTTTAAAGAAACGCTTATAAAGCATCTGAACAGACCAAGTCTTTGAGAAATCGGCATTATGACCGTTATAAGCAGGTCCAATGAGAGCAGCCTGTTGGAAACTGCCGCCAAGATTCATTCCACCGTCATACTCCACATGGGCAGCCATGCCGTGTTTGCCAAGGTTGAATTCGCGTGAGATCTCAGTGTAAACGCCCTTAAAGAACTTCCGACTCAGGTCGAGATCAACAAAATAATACCAAGAACCCCACTTGTCGGCCTTAAACTGCTCATAGGTAATGGTTACTTTCTGGCGACCATCTTCCTCATCGGGATAAATGTTACGTCCGAAATCATAGTGTGCTTGGATGTTTTGTGCCTGTGCGGTGAGAGCTGCTACCGCTAACAGAGCGATAAAAATAACTTTTTTCATAATGGTATGTTTAAAAATTGGTTATACATTAATATAATAAAGGAGCCACATATTTCAGCACAAATAACGCTGCAAGGAAATGCATAATGATGCTGAGTTCCTTATGGCGGCCAGAGAGTATTTTCACTACTACGTATGAAAACATACCCAGTACTATTCCCTCTGAGATACTAGAGGAAAATGGCATGGTGACCATGGTAATGAAACAGGGTAATGTCTCTGTAAAGTCAGAGAAATCAACCTTTGTAATTGGTTTCATCATCAACACACCTACAAGCACTAAAGCACTGGTAGTAGCAGCACTAGGAACGGCTATAAAAAGCGGAGAGAAAAACAGGGCAACAAGAAAAAGAACAGCAACAGTCAATGAGGTAAGACCCGTACGACCACCTGCTGCAATACCCGTGGTACTTTCAATATAAGTTGTAACTGTAGATGTGCCACAGAGGGCTCCTGCAGTAGTTCCAATAGCATCGGCAATCAATGCCCGATTCAATCCGGGAAATCTTTTTGTCTTGGAATCAACCATACCAACACTAGTAGAGGCTCCGATAAGTGTACCCAACGTATCGAAGATATCCATAAAGAGCAAGGTGAACACCACAACATAGTAGTCGAAGTCAAAGGTAAGAAAGTGCGAGAAATCTACTTTAAATGCTATAGGCATCATAGACTGTGGCATACTAACAAGCGAGAAATTCTCAGGAATCTGGGTAACACCAAACGGGATACCGATTATCGTCATAGTAATGATAGTATAAAACAAAGCGCCACGAACCCCAAGAGCCATCAGAGCACCCCCCAGGAGTATTCCCGCAAAAGCGACCAATGATGCAGTATCCCATGAGCCAAGGGTGGTGACAGTAACATCACTACCTACAATGATTCCACCATTAACAAGACCTAGGTAGGCAATAAACATACCTATACCTACAGAGATGGAATAACGCAAGTTCTGCGGAATGGCATTAACAATAGCCTCTCGAAACTTGAAAACGGTAAGC
>Ga0310696_10004422_pt1 | contig 17241 bp, 9 predicted proteins | sample AusTroGonzalo_MG_4_FD_203885 | JGI IMG/M metagenome (GOLD analysis project Ga0310696, IMG submission 203885) | Bovine rumen microbial communities from tropical cattle in Woodstock, Queensland, Australia - Gonzalo_02 (v2) (version 2) | ecosystem: Host-associated > Mammals > Digestive system >...
CGTGAGCTATGTTTGCAGATAGCCGATGACCTGCGCGACTTTTCCAAATACATGGATGGCGTGCATGTGGAGGCCGTTTATGGTGGTGCTGCGATAGAACCACAGATGAGAGCCCTGAAGAAGGGCGTTGAGATTATTGTAGCCACACCAGGCCGACTGGTCGACCTGATGCACCGTGGCTATGCCCGATTAGATCAGGTTACAAACATCGTGCTCGACGAGGCCGACGAGATGCTGAATATGGGCTTCTCGGATAGCATCAACGAGATATTCGAGTCGTTGTCTGCCAATCATCACACGCTGATGTTCTCGGCCACCATGAGCAAAGAGGTAGAGCGTGTGGCAAAGAAATATCTGCACGACTACAAGGAGATAGTAGTGGGCAGCCGTAACGAGGGCGCCGAGAGCGTAAACCACATCTATTATATGGTGAACGCCAAGGATAAATATCTGGCGCTGAAGCGTATTGTCGACTACTATCCACGCATCTTCGCTATCATCTTCTGCCGCACCAAGGTGGAGACGCAGGAGGTGGCCGATAAACTGATAAAGGACGGCTATAATGCTGAGTCGCTGCACGGCGACCTGAACCAGCAGCAGCGCGACCAGACGATGCAGAAGTTCCGCAACCACCTTACACAGTTGCTGGTGGCTACCGATGTGGCTGCACGTGGTCTGGATGTCGATGACCTCACACACGTGATTAACTTCGGATTGCCCGATGATATCGAGAGCTATACCCACCGTTCTGGTCGTACAGGCCGAGCTGGTAAGAAGGGAACATCTATCTCTATCGTGCATAGTCGCGAGAAATTTAAGATCCGCAACATCGAGAAAATCATCTGCAAGGAGTTTGTCAAGGCCGAGATACCATCGGCCGAGGAGATATGCAAGAAGCAGCTCTATAAGGTGATGGACCAGATTGTGAAAACGGATGTCGACGACGAGGAGATTGCACCATTCATGCAGGACATCAGCCGTTACTTTGAGTATATCGACAAGGAAGAGCTGATAAAGAAGATCGTGTCGCTTGAGTTTGGTAAGTTCTTGGCTTACTATGCCGAGGCGCCGGAGATTGAGGCTGTAGTGCCCGACAGGAAGGAGAGAAAGCCACAGAGCGACAAGCAGAAGCTGCAGAACAAGGCCCAGAAGGGTTATCGCCGCCTGTTTATCAATCTGGGTAAGCGCGACGGTTTCTATCCTGGCGAGCTGATGCAGACGTTGAACCGCTTTGTTGGCGGTCGCCAGGAGGTGGGACACATCGATCTGCTCGACTCTATTTCGTATTTCGAGGTACCTGAGAAGGATGCCAAAAAGGTGATGATTCAGCTTTCAGGTATCAGATATAGAGGTAAGACGGTGCGCTGTAACGATGCCGACGAGGGTGGTAAGGCACCTGAGGGCAAGAAGCAGTCAAAACAGCATCGTCCTAAGAAGGACAACTGGCGCGAGCTCATGGGCAAGGCACCACGCGAACTAAAGGGTAAGGAGCCCGACTTTAGCGAAGAGGGCTGGGCCATGCGTAAGCCTCGTAAAAAGAAGAAATAAGAAATAGTAAAGCCTCGCAAATTGCGAGGCTTTACTATTTTATTTTGCGCCAATCTCTTTAATCAGGCGGTCGGCTTTACCCCAGGTCTCCATCATGTAGAGCACGTAGCGGATGTCAACACCGATGCAGCGAGCCAGCTGCTTGTCGAAGAAGATGTCCGAGCTAAGTGAATCCCAGTTACCATCGAAAGCCAGACCAATCAGCTCGCCCTTGCCGTTGAACATTGGTGAACCAGAGTTACCACCAGTAATGTCGTTGTTCGACAGGAAGCAGAGGTGCATCTTGCCAGTGGTCTTATCGGTGTACTTACCAAAGTCCTTAGCCGAGAGCAACTCCTTCATGATAGGCTCGGCCTCGTAGTCTATAACGCCGTTCTCGCCACGGTTCATCTTCTCAACGATGCTCTCGGCTGTGGTGTAGTAGCCTGAGGGCTTACCGCCCAGCAGATACTCGCCTACCTGACCGTAGCTCAAACGCATGGTGAAGTTGGCATCGCTATAGTTAGGCATATCCTCCTCCATGCGCAGCTTGGCAGCGCACAGATAGCGCTCCTGGATGGCAATAGAATCGTAGTTGGCAGTAGCCTCGCCGACGATGGCGTACAACGTGTTGTTAAGACTCTCGCCAAAAGCAACACCAGGATCCTTGCGGAAGCCCTTTTTGTTAATGTATATCTTCTTGCCGTTCTTCATCAGCTGCGACTTCTTGAACAAATAGTCGATATACTTCTGATAGTCGCCACCAAAGTCGCGGTCAACTACCTGATAGAAATCGGGCAGGTACTCCTCCTCAACCTGGGTGCGATAGAACTTCATGGCTGCAGCCTGAATCTCCTTATCGGTAGCCTCGTCCCACTCGTTACTGTTGTCCTCAAACTCAATATACTGGCTCTTGGGCTTATTCTCATCGCCTTTCACAATCGAACCGTTCAGGGCACGATAAGCACGGCGTGTCAGCTCGTCGGCACTACGTCCGCCAAAGGTCTCGCTAAAGTAGGTCAATGCCTTGATAGCCTTGAACTGCTTGGCATACAGGCGCTCCAGCAAGTCGAAATCGAGCTTGCCCTTCAGGAATCCTGTTGAATCCTGCCAGTTACGTATCTTCTGTTCGAACTCTGCCTTCTGCTTGATAAGGCCGATAGAGTCAATACACTTGTTCATACCAATAGAGTTCTTCCAATAGTTAGAGCTCTGGGCATATTTTGAGTCGTATTTGATACGTACAGCCTCATTGGCACGCATGTGGCGGATCATCACATTCTGCTTCACCTCGCGAGTCTTGTACATGGGTTCGTTCTGGGCATCGCGACGCTCCTTGATACCATAGCTCGACAGATAGCGGTTGGTAGAACCAGGATAGCCGATGGTCATAGAGAACGAACCAGGCACATAACCCTGCAGCGATACAGGTGCCCATTTCTTGGGGTGATAAGGCACATTGTCCTTAGAGTACTTGGCAGGACCACCTGTCTTTGGGTCAACATAGATACGGAATACCGAGAAATCGCAAGTCTGGCGTGGCCACATCCAGTTATCGGTCTCGCCACCAAACTTACCCATCGACTTAGGCAGAGCAAACACTAAGCGTACATCCTCGTAATCGCGATAGGTGGTAAGGTAGTACTGGTTACCCTCGTAGAAAGGTTTTATTTCAACGCGGAGTGTAGAGTCCTGCTTGCGTATTTCCTTGCTCATAGCGTTCTCAACCGAGTCAACGAATTGAGAGCGTTTAGACTGGGCTACCTGGTTAAGTCCAAGGCTGTCAAGATAAGAAGTAATATCCTTCTGCTCAATCATAAAGCTTACGAACAAACGCTCGTTGGGCAGCTCCTCCTCGTAAGTGTTGGCTACGAATCCGTTCAGCATATAGTCGTGCTCAACTGTAGAGTGACTACGAATGGCCTCGAAACCACAGTGGTGATTGGTGAATACCAGTCCGTCGGGCGATACGACTACACCCGAGCAGAATCCGCCAAAGTTAACCACACAGTTCTTAACAGCATCGTCGCCATAGTACAGCGCGCTGTATGGCAACTGATAGTTCTCCTGCTTCATCGTCTCGTAGACGGCGTTAGGCAGGTTGTACAATGTCCACATACCCTCATCGGCCTTAGCTGATGTAAGGGCACATGCGGCAAGTAAAGTAAAAAAAAGTTTTTTCATAATCTTATTTAGTTTTCTTGAATTTTCGTCCAATAACTGGCAGACTGCTTAAAGGCAAGTCGCGCTTGATGACCACACCCACGAAGAGCAGGATGAATAGTGTATTGACTAACAGCGATACGATGAGCGTTTGACTACCACTCACGATGGTCATCACTGTAAAAGCTATGATTGTTAGCCCAACATACAGGGCGATATCTTTCATTGGATAGGGTATAGGGTTCTTTTTCTGTCCTACGATATAGCTCAGCACCATGGCTGTTCCATAACCGGCCACACCTCCCCAGGCGCAAGCCCAGTAACCCATCTTAGGAATAAAGATAATGTTTACAGCCAAAAGAACGATACAGCCAGCCAAAGAGAACCAGGCACCATAGATGGTCTTGTCGATAAGTTTATACCAGAACGACAGGTTGAAGTATACTCCCATCATAATCTCAGCAGCCATTACGATAGGCACCACGCCAAGTCCCTCGCGATAGTCGGCGCCGATAATGTATTGTAATACAGGCATCCATCCCATCACACAGAGGAAGGCCAGCAGCGTAAAGATAATAAAGTACTTCATGGCCGAGGCATAGTACTGTGTCTTATCCGAATCCTTGCTCTTAGCAAACACAATGGGCTCGTAAGCATAGCGGAAAGCCTGTGTAATCATGGCCATTATCATCGCTATTTTTACGCACGATCCGTAAACACCTAACTGCACGTTGGCATCGGCCTCGTCGGGGTAAACCAATGGGAAGATAATCTTATCGGCCACCTGGTTCAGGATACCTGCAATACCCAGTATCAATATGGGCCATGAGTAGCTGAACATCTCGCGCAACAGCTTCCCGTCAAACTTCCACTTGATACGGAACATATCTGGCAGGAAGAAGATGGTAATGAAACTTGTACACAGCAGGTTGATAAAGAATACGTAGAATACCGATGTCTTGCCCAGCAATACAAAGTAGATGACGTTCAAGGCGATGTTCATCACAATGAACAGCATCTTGAGCGATGCAAAGCGGATAGGGCGCTTCTGGTATCGCAGATAGCTGAATGGCAGGGCCTGGATGGCATCGAGTGCCACAACCACAGCCATCATCAGCAGATAGTCGGGATGTGCAGCATAGCCCAGAGCATTGCTGATAGGACTGATAAAGCCGAATATCAGCAGTAGGAACACAGCTGTGAGCGAACCAACGGTAGCAAAAGCTGTTGAGAATACGGTATCCGATTGGTATCTCTCGTCATTGGCATATCGGAACAAGGTTGTCTCCATACCGAATGTCAGGATAACCATGATTAGTGCTGTGTAGGCATATACATTGGTACTGATGCCATAATCGCCCGAATCCTTGGGCATATAGTGCGTATAGAGTGGTACCAGCAGATAGTTCAAGAATCTGCCAACGATACTCGAAAGACCATAGATAGCCGTGTCTTTTGCTAATGATTTGAGATTTGCCATTGTTTATCCAAAGAATAAGTATGCTATTGCGATGGCTGCCATGATACCTGCCAAATCGGCAAGCAGGCCGCAAGCCACAGCGTGACGTGTCTTCACGATACCCACGCTACCAAAATATACTGCTAAGATATAGAAGGTTGTATCGGTAGAGCCCTGGAAAATACAACTCAGTCGGCCCACGAACGAGTCGGCGCCATAGGTGGTCATTGCATCTACCATCATGCCTCGGGCACCACTTCCCGATAGGGGTTTCATGAGCGCTGTTGGCAGAGCGCCAACAAAATCGGTATTGCCGCCACACGCCTCTACCCCATATTTAATGCCGTCAATCAGCATGTCCATCGCGCCCGAAGCGCGGAACACACCAATACCAACCAATATGGCTACCAGGTAGGGGATGATGCGTATGGCTGTAGTGAAGCCCTCCTTGGCACCCTCGATAAAGGCGTCGTACACATTAATCTTCTTGCGTACACCTGCCAGAATAAAGGCAATGATAATCAGCATCAGCATAATGTTGGCTGCGCTGGTACTTACCTTGTTCATCAGTATCGAGTCCATCTGTCCGAATCCCCAGATAACGGCAGCTACAACTACCGCTGCTCCACCAAGGGTAAGCAGAATGGTGCGATTAAACAAATTAATTTTCTGGAAAATGCTGGTAATGGTGATACCTGCAATGGTCGAGAAGAATGTGGCCAGCAGGATAGGAATAAAAATGTCGGTGGGCTGTGCTGCTCCCATCTGTGCACGGTATACCAGAATGGATATAGGTATCAGCGTGAGTCCGCTGGTGTTCAGCACCAGGAACATGATCATGGGGTTGGAGGCTGTGTCCTTTTTCTGGTTCAGCTCCTGCAGCTGCTCCATAGCTTTCAAGCCAAGTGGGGTAGCGGCATTGTCAAGACCCAGCATGTTGGCGGCAATATTCATGAATATCGAACCTGTTACAGGATGCCCCTTGGGAATATCAGGAAACAGTTTGGTAAAAACCGGACTCAGCAGTCTGGCCAACACATTTACTACGCCGCCTTTCTCGCCAATCTTCATAATGCCCAGCCAAAGCGAGAGCACGCCAGTAAGACCCAACGAGATTTCGAAAGCGGTTTTAGATGAGGAGAATGTAGAATCCATCATGGCTGGGAACACATCGAAATCGCCCCAGAACACCAACTTTATCACAGCAATAACAAAAGCAATGATAAAAAATCCTACCCAAATCCAATTCAGTACCATATCAGCGTGCAAAGTTACATCATTTTTCCGATATAAACAAGTTTATTACAAATAAAAACAAAAGTGAGCGTTTACTCACGTAGACCCTCACTCCCCAAATTTAGTTTGTTTAAGTATTTGATGCAAAGTATTTGGTGTAAAAACCAAATCACTCATTTCGTGTGCAAAAATACTAAAAATAGTTTCCCGTCAATGAGATTTGTTGTTAAAAATCATTAAACGGCATGTAATTTACTCATACCATGTGACATCTGGATTGGTAATCCAGTTCACAAACGATGGATATCTGTTCAGTATCGACTCTCTTTCGTTGGGCCATTCGGTGGTTACAGGCACGCAGATCATCTCGGCTGGCTTGCCCGGATTAACCGTAAGCTGTATAGGCGTTGGCGAACTTGATATCTTAACAAATACAGGTAGTGCATTAATGGCATCAAATGCATTATTGTATGTCCCACTTGGTAGCTCTACCGTGAAATGTACGGGGTCTATTTCGGTGTGCCTGCCCTCGTAGGTGTTTACCATCGTGCCGGTGCTCACATTGAATAGGCTGTGTACCTCTCGTGTTCCGATATAGAGAGGAAGCTCACCACCAATAGCTCTGAGGATGATGTCGGCGGTATAGTTATTACCGTTCTTAAAGAACTTAATATCGAACACAACATCATTGTAGTCAAAGTCGGTGCGACTGGTTGAGAGGTCCTCACACATCACGCGGACACGTTCTACGCTTGGTGCGTCGTTAATCGATCTGGCTGGTGTAATCTTAATAATCCAGTCGTTGTAGATGTAGTCTCTCTCAACATCCATATTCTGGTTGTATGGATAGATATCGGTTCCGTGTGCATAGAAGTCGAAACCTACGTAGTACGAACCGTTATGCTCAAGAACAATGTACTCATAGTGGTATTTCGAGTCGGTCGAATTGTAATAGGCAAACTGCTCGGCACGTCCGTCTGTACCCATGTCAGTCATAAGGGTGGTGCCAATAAACTGCTCGTGGGTTACATCATCATTATAGGTTGTGTTGTTGTTACCGCTGTTAAAGTTGTTAATGTGCTCATAATCACCCTCGTAGGTAACAATACTTTCTTGGTAAGGCCACCAGCTGATAACCTCCTTCTTCTTGTTGTTAAACACCTTCAGATGATCCATGTGGTCGGAGCCAAGACCAATGTTCTGGTTAAAACCGTCAATGTACGACTGTTCTCCTTTATAAACCTGCTGTACCCAGTAGTTCGACCATTCTACGCTAATCCATGGCTTTGTATCTCTGCGTACTTTTCCGAATTCTTGCTTAGCCCAGGCAATTTCATCGGCAGTCACATTGGTTGGTCTGTACCAGTTCTGGTACCACAGGTTACCATTCACATCCACACCACGGGTCATCGCTCTACGGGCGGTGGCATTATTGGTAATATCAACCAGAGGCATTGATTTCATACCCCAGTCATGGTTGGCATATGAACTCTCAGAAACACCGAACGTAGAGTTAAAATTGTTCTCAAAGATCTCTTCTCTTTCTTTTTGGTCAATAAGATCAACATCGTGGGTACAGCTTGCTAAAATGGCTGCTGCACATAATATCAATAACTTCTTCATATTCCAACAAAATAAAATGTTACGTAACTGTTTCGATTTTCGGCTACAAAGGTAGCATTTTTTTTGGTTGATTGTATCTATTTGATGGTTAAAATCTGTAAATATTTAGAAAATATGCATCACTTATCAGATTATTTTGTAATTTTGGCCACAAAAACAATTTGTATTATGCGTAATAGTCTGATTATTACCCTTATAGCAGGTGTGTCGGTAATGCTTGGCATGGTGTCGTGTAGCAAGAATGTCTACAATGAGGACACCCATCGCGAGCTGATACATTATTACTCCGCTGTTGATAGCGTCGATCAGCAACATATGTGGATGCTCACAGAGTATAAGAGCCTGCGATATCAGGTGCCTTCGGGGGGCAGTTATAAGCAACTGCGTATCTATTCTGCTAACCCACTTTCTAACAGCAAAGCAGAATTGATGAACCAGATTTATGTTTCGGCAGGTAAATCGGGCGTACTTTCTGTCGATGTACCTTATCAGGTTACTACGCTCTATGCGGCACTTGCCGACGAGAGTGGTAATCTTACAGTTACCTCCTTCCCCTCTACACAGGTATCGTTCGATTTCTCGGATGCTGTTACTGGTAAGGCTTTGTCATCATTGAAGCCTCAAACGTATACCTACCTGTTCGAAGAGAACTATCCCGAACCGGGCGATTACGATTATAACGACGTGGTTATCCGTGTGTCTCAGCAGCGTACTGCCGTTAACCAGATTACTGTTAATGTAACGATTTCGGCTGTAGGTGCTACAAAGCAGATTGCAGGCTGTATTCGTCTGGTGGGTTATAAGTACGATGATGTCGATTCAGTATATACCACAACAGGCGCGTCGTTTAACGATGGTATTAACGACCAGACGCTTTATCCTTTTGGTAATCTCTATAGTGATAAAACCGTTGCTCACTCGCTGCTCATGAAGGGACAGAACCAGGAGGCTGTGCTTAATCTGTTCTGCGATGCCCACTGGGCAATGGCCTTTAACGTTGATGCTGATTACGGACTTTTTACACGTAAGAAGTATAATGTCATGGATCCGAACAGCGAGAGTTACGATACCAACACCTATCAGTCACGTTCTACACGTACACTGAGTTATGTGATTACATTTAAGGAGGATAATCAGAATGTGATCCAATCGCTCGATAACTTTACGCTCAATGCCATCGATCCTTTTATTGTAACCTATTATAATGGTGGCAACTGGGAAACACATGTCGAGCAATTCAAGTCGGCTAAGGTACTTGCCAACTATGCTGTAGCATCGTTTAAGGATCTGCCTTGGGCATTGATGGTTCCGCAAAGTGATTTCCGCTATCCTCTGGAGGGTACAGAAATCGGTTATAGAAAAAAGCTTGATACGGGTATCACTGTAATGATGGGTGCTTACACCACTTCGGGGCATAGCTTTGGTGAGTGGGCCGAGGATCACACACGTTTCCTCGATTGGTATCTCTATCCTAACACGCAGATGACATACTAATTAAATGCGGTAAAAAGAAAAAAAGGCGGAGGGGCGTTCACATCACGTGTACACCCCTCCTTTGAGTTTTTTTGACTATAATAGAGTTTGAAAAAATTATTCTTCGTAAACCATGCCTGCCGTTGGACTCTGATACCAACCGCCTGTTTCGGCCTTCAGGCTCAGGTCGGTTTGTTTGCCCCATGCAATAAAGCCTTCGTAGGCATTGGTAATGTTTACGCGCTCTTTGGGCCACTTCCATTTGTCGGGTATGGCAATACCTAATGGTGCCTGAGCCAGTCCGCTGGGATTTCCCTCTTTCACAATGCCTATAAAGTCGTTACTTACCGATTGTGATAAATCATCGGGGTTAGCCCCAATCTTGAATGGACGAATCTTGAAGTCGGCATTCTGGAAGTCGAAGTCAGCCGTTGGCTTGTCGATGGTAACGGTTACAGCAGCCTTGTCTATGCCGCGACCGGTGTTCACCATCACTCTGCTGGTTGCTCCAAGTGCAGCGTGTACCTCAGCGCCGTTTGGCCAAGTAATACGTGTGTTGCCTAAGTAAACATAGTTATCGTATTCGCAACCTGCTGCCACCAGTGTTATATCTATTTTGTTGGCATCACTGCTGTTCTCCTTTACCTGTATCACCACGTCGTTCATGTCAAAGTCGCATTTTGTGGTGTTATCCTCGAAGGCGTAGGTCCAGGTCTGCTTTTCTGTAGGAGTTGTTGAAATTGGCGGATTACTGGTCCATGTAGCGCCGCAGTTGGTCGTATTATAAGAGGGATTCAGCGAGCTGTATTCAACAACTTTCGTGTTCTCGCGGAATTCTACATCGGGTCCGTACCAGATATTGTCCTTTCCAAGGTCGTTCAATTCCTTGATGCCGATAAATACTTTTCCTTCGGCAACAAGGCTGTATTTATGTGCAGCTACGGTTGTGGTGCCGCCTAAGCGTACATAGTTGTTCTCGCCAGTAGCCTTGAATCCCTGATAGATTCCATCGCCTTGAGCGCCCCATGTGTTGTCGCCCTTAATGTTGAATCCGGTGGTTCCGCCCATGTTAACCTGGAAGTTGTTCATGTCGGCTGTAGCAGCTTCCATATAGCCGCCCGGCATTAGGTTAAACTGTCCATCGTGTAGGTAGGCGTCGTTTTCTACTATCAGCTGACAGTAGTTATAGTAGGTGCCGTTCCACGCCTCAATCTTGAATTGGCTGGTAGTATAGTGTCCTTTGTTAATCCACCAAATCTTGCTGTTACCTTGTGTGCATTCCGACAGTCCAGCTACTGTTACAGTACCTTCATTATAGAAGTTGGCGCATGAGTTGAGCTGGAAATTGCCCGATAGCGTCAGGGTGCCATAGTTGTAGAAGAATGAGGGGTTGTTATCGCCAGGAGCACTGGTGATATTTGTGCCGTTTACTGTTCCTTCGTTATAGATAATAGCATCCTGATTGGCCTGGAAGTCGTTTGGCAGGTTCAGTGTACCACGATTAAAGATAATACCGCCACCAGTTTGCTTATACAGCATACTGAAGTTATAATTCAATGTAGCATTGTTGGCTACGTATATCTCAAGATCGTTGATGTATGAAACCATGTTGAGATTCAGCGTAGAATTGGGCATCAGGTAGATGCGGGCCTGGTTGATACCATTGCTATAATCGACATTTAATGATACCTCTCCACTAATATAGATATCGCGTGAGCCTGTCCACAACGACATGCCGTATGAACCTGTAGTTAACTTCATTTCTGTGAAGTTGTTCAGGTTGTTGTAGTCTATTGCGCCTCCCCAGTCAGCTCTCTTCGAAGCCTCGAGCATCTCGTCCCATGTTTTGGCAGAGCTGGGGATATTGGTCTTATACTTAGCATTTACCTCGCTCGATGAGTAATAGGGGAATGGATCGCCAATCTCATTAATCATGCTTCTGGTACGTGCCTCGGCAGTCGTGCCGAAGTCGTAGCTGGCGTTAATCTGACCGTTTTCTACGTCTACGCACTTATAGATCATGTTACCATCGCTCTCCTGTAGGCCCACAAATGCTTTTGTCATGTATTGGGGAATACGGAACTCACTGATGGTGGTTGTTGTGCCAGTCATTGGTGCGCTGGCCAGTATAGCGCCGTAACCCTCAGCCAGTGGACTGTTTGAGAATACGTATACGGTGCCGTTAGTGTCGTCTAACCCCTGTACAGTAAAGGTGGCGGTAGCCATGCTGGTCATTACCCAGTCTTGCGTAACGGGGATGTAAAAGCCAAGTGTTTGTTGGGCGTTGTTTAATGAGGCTTGCTGCTCTTGTATTTCTGTACCAAAATCCTTTGTACAAGAAACCATCGACAATCCTATAGAAAGGATTGCAAATCCATTCAAAAGGTACTTTTTCATACTCTACTATTAGCTAAATTCCAAGTCAAAAATCTCTATTCGGATGCAAATATACATACTTTATTTGTAGCATCCAAATATTTTTGCGATTATTATACATTTTGAACATATTAGAATGGTTTTGAACAAATAGAAAAACAACGTAACTCATTTGAACGTAGGCGAAAAACAAAAGAACGCAACAGAAAGCAACTTTCTGAAAGATTGTTTACCTTTGCACTCGCAATTTCGGAATTAATTCGTATATTTGCATCCAAAACCAAATTATAATAACTATAAAATAATATTTCTAACAATGAAAATTTCGTTTCATAACATTTGTTTGGTTGTAGTGGCTGCAGCTGCCTTGTGCAGCTACAGCCTTGGAGTAAACGCCCAGCAACTAACCGCCAGTAACTTAGATGAGGTGATAAAAGCCATGACGCTCGAGGAGAAGTGCCACATGGTACTGGGTAGAGGCATGCATTTTAACGATGAGGCCAAATTCCCGGGTACAGCAGGTAGCACCTTCTCTATTGCTCGTCTGGGTATCCCCGAGACTTACTGTGCCGACTCTCAGCAGGGTTTGCGCATGAATGCCACCCGTGCGTGGGACCATCGCGATTACTATCCCACCGATTTCGTGGCTTCCATGACGTTGGCTTCTACCTGGGATCGCGAGGCAGCCTTCAAGGTGGGTCAGGGCATTGGTAATGAGGTACGTGAGTTCGGACTCGACTGGATTCTGTCGCCTGCCATGAACCTGATTCGTAATCCGCTGTGTGGCCGCAACCACGAGTACTACTCCGAGGATCCCTATCTCTCGGGTACCATCGCAGCTGGCTATGTGCGTGGCGTGCAGAGCGAGGGAACAGCCGCCTGCCCCAAGCATTTTGTGGCTAATAATCAGGAAACAAACCGTAATAACAATATCTCGCAGGTGTCGCAGCGTGCCCTGCGCGAAATCTATCTCAAGGCATTCGAGATTATGGTCAAGGAGAGTAATCCCTGGACCATCATGACCTCTTATAACAAGTTGAACGGTCCGTATGCTGTACAGAACCGTGAGCTCCTTACCACCATCGTTCGCGACGAGTGGGGCTGGAAGGGCATGTTTGTGAGCGACTGGAATGCGGGCGACGATGCCGTAGCGGCTATGCTGGCAGGTAACGACATGCTGCAGCCCGGTCAGGACAAGCAGTATCAGGCTATTCTCGAGGCTGCCAAGAGCGGCAAGCTGCCCATAGAGGTGCTCAATGCCAACGTCAAGCGTATTCTGGAATACGTTATTAAAACCCATAATTTCAAGGGGTATCAGTCTAACAGCGAGCCCAACCTGAAGGCCCATGCCCAGGTGGTTCGTGAGGTTGGTGCCGATGGTATCGTGCTGTTAAAGAATAGTGGCGTCCTGCCTCTCACAGGCAAGCGCGTGGCTTTGTTCGGTTGCACCAGTTACGACTGGATTTCGGGAGGTTCGGGCTTTGGTGGCACATCGGTAGGCCACTATACCGTATCTCTTGTTGAGGGCATGCGCTCGGCTGGTTATGAGGTGTATAAGCCTTTGATTCGCACTTACACCCAGCATATTGCTGCCGAGGAGAAGCGCCTGTTCCCCAACGGTCGCCCTGCATTCTCGCTCATGCCACCAACACGTGCCGACGAAAAGCAGTTTACTGCTGCCGAGCTCAGTGCGGCTATCGAGGGTAGCGATGTGGCTATCATCTCATTAGGTCGTAAGAGTGGTGAGGCTGCCGATCGCAGCGAGGCCGACTTCTACCTGAAAGAAGGCGAGAAGCAGCTGATAAAGGCTGTGAGCGAGGCTTATCATGCCAAGGGCAAGCAGGTGGTAGTCTTGCTCGATATCTGTAGTCCTATCGATGTGGCCTCATGGCAGGACCAGATCGATGCCTTGGTTTGCACCTGGCAGGGCGGGCAGGAGAGTGGCTTTGCCGTAGCCGATGTGCTCAGTGGCAAGGTAAACCCCAGCGGCAAACTGCCCATGACCTTCCAGGTAAAGTATGGCGATGCCTATGCCGACCAGTTCTTCCCCAGCAATGTCGACGATAAGTCGTTAGGTGCCATGTTCATGTGGGGCTACAATAAGGATCAGGCTCCCAAGGAGCGCAAGCCTCAGGCCAATATCGACTATACCAACTACGAGGAGGATATCTATGTGGGCTATCGTTATTTCGACAGCTTTGGCAAGCCCGTGGCCTACCCCTTCGGCTTTGGTTTGAGCTACACCACCTTTGCTTATGAGAACATGAGTGTGAGCGAGGCCGGCGGTGTTTATACCGTTAAGGTCGACGTAAAGAATACAGGCAGCAAGGCCGGTCGTAATGTGGTAGAGCTCTTTGTGGCAGCACCCAACAGCAAGAAAGCCAACAAGCCAGCCAAGGAACTCCGTAACTACGCAAAGACCCGTTTGCTGCAGCCTGGACAAACCGAGACTGTTACCATGCAGGTCAAGGCCGAAGACCTGGCTTCGTTCAACGAGAAGACCTCTGCCTGGAAGACCGATGCAGGCCGTTACGATTTCCTCATCTGCTCTTCGGCCAACGATGTCGAGGCTAAGGCTTCTGCCAATGTCAAGGCCTGGACCAAGAAGGTTAACAACGTGATGAAACCCAACGTAAAACTTCAAGTATTAAAAAGGTAATATAACAATCGTATGAGAAAAACTATTATGACTTTGGCGCTCGCAGCTATGTGCTGTGCTGGCGCTCAGGCACAGGAGAAACTCTTCAATAGTGCCAGTGTTCAATCACCCGTTGTAAACAACGACGGAACAGTAACATTCAACCTCTTTGCCCCAAAGGCCGTAAAGGTCGAGGTTACTGGCGATTTCCTGCCCACCCAGCAGATTGATATTCCTGGCTATGGCAAGTACGATGCCCCAGGCGTAGCTCAGCTCAAGGAGGGTAAGAACGGTGTGTGGAGCTTTACCACCGACAAGCTGGCTCCTGAAATGTACAGCTATACCTTCAACATCGATGGTATGACAGGTGTGAAAGACCCCGCTAACATCTATGTAAACCGCGATATCGTATCGTTCACCAATATCTTTATCGTTAGCGATCAGAAGGGCGATAAGGGCGACCTGTATCGTGTAAACGAGGTGCCTCACGGTAATCTCTCAAAGGTTTGGTATAACAGTCCTACGCTCAAGATGCAGCGCCGCATGACTATCTATACACCTGCTGGTTATGATAAGGGTGGCAAATATCCCGTATTGTATCTGCTTCATGGTGCTGGTGGCGACGAGAACGCCTGGAGCGAGCTGGGTCGTGCAGCACAGATTCTCGATAACCTGATTGCTACAGGTAAGGCTAAGCCTATGATTGTGGTTATGCCTAACGGTAATCCTAACTGCCAGGCAGCCCCAGGCGAATGGTCGTGGGGTATGTACACACCAGGTTTCCGCGATGGTGGTACAGGTCCTACCGCTCCTGCTGTAGCTTCTATTCCAGAGAGTTTCATGGATATCGTCAACTACGTCGATGCCAACTATCGCACCCTCAAGGACCGTGCACACCGTGCTGTTTGTGGTTTGTCGATGGGTGGTGGTCACACCTTCCACGTAAGTCTGCTCTATCCTAACAAGTTCGACTATTTCGGACTGTTCTCAGCCGGTCTGCACCTGGAGACTGGTGGTTATCAGGATTCGTTTGCCAAGCAGATCGAAAACAGCCCCACCTTCGCCCAGCAGAGTGCCAAGCTGTTTGGTAGCAAGCCCAAGCTCTACTGGATGGGTATGGGTAAGACCGACTTCCTGTATCAGAGCACGGTCGACCTGCGCAACTACTGGGACAGCAAAGGTTACAAGTACGAGTATATAGAGACCGACGGCGGCCACATCTGGCGCAACTGGCGTATCTACCTCACCATGTTTGCCCAAAAGATTTTTAAGTAAGGTTGATTTTATAAATTATTTTTTGGAAGGCCGTAGATAATTCACATCTATGGCCTTCTGTTCTGTCGCATTTCTGTTCTGTCGAATTTGTAATTCGACAGCATCTAATAAGTGCATTTGTAATGCACCAGCAAATAATAAGTGCATTTGTAATGCACCGCTCGTCGGGGCTTTGCGCCCCTTGCCGCGGGGCGCTCCCTGCAGTGTTTTCAGGTATTAAATTAAAAAAGGAGAGTTGTTATACTCACCTATCCCTCATTTAACCCTCAAAGATAATATCTTGTATCGCATCTTGTTGGAGACATTCTTGAGAGATTGCTGAGAGATTTTTCCCCTAAAAGTATACATTTATGTGCATTCTTGGACGAGCCAAGCGGCATAGCCGAGTTCAAATGCACTCATTATTTGCTGGCGCATTTCAAATGCACCAGAACTACTGGGGGCGGTGAGTAGTTAACGCTCTACTATAACTTCTAATAAGCCATCGAGGCCGGCGTAGTTGCGAGCGGAACTGTAGAGATAGTCTTCGGGGCGATCAACTATTTCTTGACGGACTGGATTTTGGTGGATATAGTTGAGCTTCTGTTTGTAGAAATCGTAGGTAAAAATATTCTCTACATGATTATCATCTTGCCAGAACTTACAGTCAGATACTCGATTGTTATTAGCGGAACGATATTCGAAACGCTTAATAAGCCAATCTCTGCTTTCTTGTTCGTTTTCTCTGATGGTTTTTATAATGCTCTTGGTGGTGAACTTCTTGAAATCGCGTAGGAATTCACCAACTGTGACATCATCTCGCATACCTACTATCATGTGTAAATGGTTGGTCATTAGGACCCAGGCGTAGATGTCAACGCCTTTGTTGGCTTGGCAGTATTTTAAGGAATCGATAATGACGTGTTTGTATTGGGGACGGGTGAAGACGTCCATCCAATCCAAGACGGTTGTGGTGGTGAAATAGAGTTCACGGGTTAGTGCTATTGTTGACATATTTTTGTTTTTTTTAGTATTCATGTTTTTGTGCATTACAAATGCACTTATTAGTTGCTGGCGCATTTCAAATGCGCACAGAACTTATGTGCTAGGGGATGTTATTGGTTTCCGCGATGGCGGTCGAACTTGCGGAGGACGAAGTTAAAGGCCTCCAAACCCACGAGAACCAAGACGGTTGCGGCAATGGAGAGAATGTACATGCCGCCTCCGCAGGCCAGGCCGATAGCGGCTGTTACCCACAGACCGGCAGCCGTGGTAAGTCCGCGAACCACATTTTCGCTTTTATGGAAGATGATGGTGCCCGCACCAATAAAACCGATACCCGAAACCACTTGGGCTGCTACACGCGATACGTCCCAGCGATGACTCTCGGTAATCATCGTGCCCTCAAAGCCATAGGCCGATACCACCATAAACAGGGCCGAGCCCATAGCCACCAGGAAGTGGGTGCGCAGTCCGGCCTCTTTGGCACGGT
>Ga0310696_10004423_pt1 | contig 17240 bp, 30 predicted proteins | sample AusTroGonzalo_MG_4_FD_203885 | JGI IMG/M metagenome (GOLD analysis project Ga0310696, IMG submission 203885) | Bovine rumen microbial communities from tropical cattle in Woodstock, Queensland, Australia - Gonzalo_02 (v2) (version 2) | ecosystem: Host-associated > Mammals > Digestive system >...
TTGCCCGTGGTTTACGGCGGTCAAGGGGTACGACGATTATTACGACGCGATCGTTCAGCAATACGAATTTAACGGAACAATGGCAAGCGCGGGAACTACCATTTCAACGAACATTCCGACGAACCTTTATAATGGCAAGTATTCACTCATTGAGGTATATTGCAACGGATTGAAAGAGGAAAACACCGATTTCACCGTGAACACGTCGGGCGGATATATCACGATCACCTTTTCCTCGACCAAGGCGGCAGGAGCGAAGATTTCCGTTGTATTGAATAACTTTATCGACGGTGAAGGTCTTTCGACGGCGATCAACGATTATAATAATTGGGTGCAAGCCGTCGCCGAGTTGCAGGAGAAAAACGAATATACTTACGTTTGTAACGGGTTGAACGATAACGTCAATATCACGAATATCGTCAATGCTTGGCGCAATGGCGGCACGGATAACGGATCGGCGCGCATTAAGGTAGTAGGGAACTTTGGGTGCAAAAACGGAACGCAATACGTCGTCCCCGTTGGCGGATCAGGAACGGCGGCAAGTCCGTATTTAATCTTTAACTTTGTAAGCGGATCGCGGCGCGTAGTTTTGGATTTCACGGATTGCTCCGAGATCAATATTCCGATTAGTGGCGTTTATGGCTATGTTTTCAACGTATCTGGAACGGGTTTTGTCTTTAAGGGCTTGAACCTTGTCGCAAACGGATCGAGCGCGGGAACGGTCATTCGAGCGATCAACAGCACGGGCGGGATCGTAGTTTGCGAAGATTGCCGTTTTTGGATAAACGGATACCAAAACAGTCAGATCGCGAACAATGGAATATATAGGGATTGCCGCGGAAGCGTATCGAATGCAACAGGGAATACGTATTGTTTTCAGCCGACAAGCATTATTGAGATCACGGGCGGTGAATACTATTCCTATACGGGCAGTAGCTCGGCGCAAAGCTCGATCATAGGGCAAAGTCAAGCGGACGCCGTTTCGATCCTCTACGGGGTTAATGCGCCCGTCGTAGCGCGTTCGGGATTTTATCAAACGAACTCTATTTTGCAATGGAGCGGCGGCGGTCAAGTGCGTTGCCGTGATATGATTACCACTTTGACGGATATTATTTCGTCGGGTATCGTTGAAAACACGGTCGCGATCAATAAGCCGAACACGTTATAAAAAAGCGTATAAACCGATTTATAGCGGGCAAGATAAACATATACAATTTGAGCCTCCGTTTAGGAACATAAATTGTATTAACGCGATAGTCACAAGTTATTTAATTATAACCGCGTCGATTATCGCGTTTTGTTTGCGCATAGTTACCTCAAAAAAGAGCCCTTTGCAGAGCTCTTTTTCTTTTTGCGTTTAATATACTTGCAATATACAAAAGCGCGATAAATGCGCGGTGTCATAACCCTATGTTATAATAGGATTAAGTATTTGAGGGGGTGGCGCAAACGTTGCGATACGGCGCGCCGCGATATATTGCAAGGGTTTTTCGGTGGTCTAAAAACAGCCTCAAAGCATAAAAGAAAACGTGCGTAATATACAATCAAGATACAAACAATATACTTTAATAATCGAATCGATCAATAAAATCGACGATCTCTTGTATATGCTTGTGAGTGTATTTATCCGTTATATCTCCCGTATGATGACCGACTACCCTTTTCGTCAATAATTTGTTTAATTCGAGGCGGTCGCATTGAGATATAAACGTGTGACGCGTTTCGTGGATCGTGTGGTTTATACCGATATTTTTCATAAACTTGATGATCTTTTGACCGTGGATATTATACCAATATCGCCCGCCTTGCGATCCTTGAAATATGAAGTTTGATCCGATATTGCGTCTTATAATTGGGTCAATCTTTTTGTGGATCGGGATCACGCGATCAATTCCCGCCTTTGTTTTAATTCCGCCGCGCATATACCGATCGTCGATGTAAACGTTCTCGGATAGCATTTCGAGCAATTCCGTGATACGCATACCCGAATATAAAAGGATCAACAGCATATCGGCGTAAACTTCGCCCTCTTGCTTCCATAAAAGCGCGATTTCATCATTTGTAAAAACGGTCTTTTCTTTTCGCTCAACGATTGGGAGGTCTATTGCCTTTGAATAGTCTTTATCGACGATCTCGCGTTTCATAGCAAACGCATAAATGCTCGCAAGCATAGATTTTAACGAGTGCGCAACCGATTTCGGGCTTTGGTCGATTATCTCTTGATAATGGTTTGCGTTGAGATCATAAAACGGCAGATTATAAAGAGGCTCGAACTTTTTTATTTGACTACGATAATTGCGAATGCTCAATTTTGATACTTTTTCATAGTGTTTTTCCGACCATTTTTCGTACACTTCAAAGAAAGTGATTTGACGAGCGTCGAGATCATACGGGCTTTTATTGTATTCGACCAAGCATTGCAGGGCGTCAATCCTTTTCTCAAAATAGCCGAGGTATCTATATTTTTGCTTTTTGTCTTGCGTCCACCCCTCCGTGATCCGCACGGCGTAAGGTTTACGCCGTCTTGCTCCAAGATAAATAATCCCGCCGTAGGAATTCGGGAAACGTAGGTCTTTTCGGTTTCTTTTCATAGGTCTAAAAACTCCTTCAATTTTTTTTCATAAATGATATAAGTGTATTTCGACGACGTTTTGACCGCCGATCCGAAAGGAAGCTCTCCGCGTTGCAATCCAAGGCGGATTGATTGCGGGCTTACCTTTAAGGCGGCGGCTACGTCGTTAATTGTGATCTTTGTCACAAAAACACCCCTTTTTATAGTTTTATTCGCATATTTAGCAAAAATATTTTTCCAAAACAACATATAAAGCGTGAAAACGGCGTTTTTAATCGTCTTTTTTGCAGAAAAACCGCAAAAACGGCGTCTTATTCGTCCATTTTCAAATATAACCTCATAATCTCTTTATAGACGTTCGCTTTTTCTTGCGGTTCTATATCGGGGTTTTCAAATACCATTTGAGCGCGGGCGATCAAGTCGTGCACTTCATTACCGCCGACGCCGAAGTATTCAAGCGAAACACCTAACGCCGAGGCGATCCGTTCAAGCTCTTTTATGTGAGGACTACGACGCCCGATCTCATAGTTTGAAACGGTGGCGCGTTGGACGCCTAACTTTTCGGCGAGTTGTTCTTGTGTCATTCCGCGCGTTTTCCGCAGGGCTTTTATTTTTCGTGATATTTTTTCGTCGGTCAATTTGATTTCCGCCTTTCATAATGTTATAAAAAGGAAACACAATGTAAACATTTTTTTACTTTGTGTTCGGGTTTAGTATACATTACGCAAAGAAAGGGGGCAAGTGCACTTTGAAATCGGCAAAAAGTATCATTGAAAAAGATATAAATAACTTTTATTACCTATTTACACCGAACGGAGCAGACGGGGGATTGCACGTTATCATCGGTAAAATAAAGTTGGCTATGCAATTAGGACTAATTGATAACGACGAAATGGGCGATCTTATTGATCGTGCTTTCGCGGAGCACGCAAAGACGAAAAAATAATTTTACAAAAAATTGTAAAAAGTTTACAAAAAGTATTGACAATGTTTTCCAAAAGGTGTATAATATAATCAAGAAAAGGGGAACAAACGTTCCCGAAGGATCGAAAAAATGGACGAAATAAAGTGCGCAAGAGAATTTTACGGAATATACGATTTCATATCAGATAGTGCGGTGAAACGTTTAATTGATTATGTTAAAACGCAGTCTATGGAATGGATTAGGGATTATATTTATTATATGGATTTATCTTATAAATTGTGGTAATACTCTTTGTTTTAACCGTATAAAACGTGTCGGAACGACGACAAAACAAACAGCAAGTAAGCCGAGCGGGCGCGGCTAAACGCCCGCAAAGGAGCAGGGAATGAAAAAAGTATATGAGGCTGTATTGGTGCGAGAGGACGGCGGAGATTTTGATACAACGGAGTACGCAACACTTACGGAAGCAAGGCGGGGGCTAAAAAAAATGATCGGCGGCAAGCCGTGTCACGACGCATATATTCGGTGTTTTGAGTATGACGAATACGGCGATCCGATAAGAGTTTACGATTGCTAAACGTCAACAAAGGAGCAAAGAATGAAAACTTCTCTTTTTGAAAGGTTTAAGAAATATGAGGTTTGCGCGAACAGTTTACAAGAGTTTTGCAATATATATCATAGGCAAAAATACGAGGGCGACCAAGCAAAAACAGACTATAAAGATCACAAGCGCGACCTTGAAACGACAGGATTTACATTTATACCGTGTCACGATAGCATAACGGGCGAAATCGTGAGTTATTACGGCAAGATATAAGACTAAAAAACCGACCCGCGGCGGTTAATCCGCGGGAAAGGAGCAAGGAATGGACGAAAAAACAAATTGGCACGAATACAACAAAGTTAAACGTGAAAAAGTGCTTGCTATGATAAAGCCGTTGTGTGAATTGTTTTCCATTGAGACATACGACTACATTATAAAAGAAAAATCGGAGGACGGTTACTATACACAAGAATACCTCGTCTTGGACGGTCAAAAAATAGGGTGTTGCGGAAACTCCGTTGAGTCGTCATTTTATGAGGCTGTCGGGTATGTGATAATCAAGCGATATTGTAGATGGCGAAGCCTTGGCGCATTTGAAAAGCAAACAAAAAATCATATCAGAAGATATTGGTTAAAAGGGGGTGAGTAAATGGATCGTTACAAGACGTTACGCGACGTAAGGTATCAAAACGGAAACTTGACGCAAAAGGAAATGGCGGACAAGATCGGCATTTCGACGGGGGCGTATAACCTCATAGAAAGCGGCAAGCGGCACGGATCAACGAGGACGTGGCAAAAGATACAACAGCTTTTCGGGCTATCCGACGCGGAAGTTTGGAAAATGCAAAGCAATAAACAGCAAAGAAAAGAGGGCTAAAAATGGATCAAGAAAAAGTACGATTTATCAATTTTCAACGGGAATTAAAAAAAGAGATCGAGGCGGCGGTTCAAAACATTGCGAAAGAGCCGTTTTTTGAGGATTTATCAAGGTTCATAATTCATAACGCCGCGATTGGTGCAAAGCATTTCTATAAATTAAAACCGTTGTTTGATAAATACGGCTATCATTTAATACTTGGCGAGATTTATCGTATTTGCGCCGATAAGATCGCAAAAAAACATAAATAAAAGGAGGAAAAACAATGAAAATCACGCTTGAAATACCCGACGAAACGAAGTTGATAAATTGCGTTTTCGTCGATCCGAAAAGCAAGTATCGCCGTATATTCTCGGAGGAGTTAAAGGACGGCAACCTCATTGACGTAAAAGGTCAAAAGGTCGTAGAAAAAAGACCATACAAAAAAAGAGCGGAGGAAACGAGATGAACAAGGTTATTTTGACGGGCAATTTGACGCACGATATTGAGGTCAAGGCAACGGGAAACGGAAAGAGCGTTGCTTCGGGAAGTATCGCCGTAAGGCGCGAATACAAAGACCCGAACGGCGAATACGGCACGGATTTCGTCAATTTCGTTGCTTGGGGATATCAAGCCGATTATTTGGGGCAGTACGCCCGAAAAGGTGATCGTGTCGAAATCGTCGGACGGTGGCAAGTGCGATATTACGAAAACGACGACGGAAAGAAAGTCCGCGTCGATGAGGTAGTAATCGAGAACGTCTCCGTCACTTTAAGCAGGCAGAAAAGCGAGAATATCGGCGCGCTTGTCCAAGCGGACGACTTGCCATTTTAACGTGTCGTAATTGCGACAAAGCAAACAATAAACAAGCCGAGCGGGCGCGGCTAAACTCCCGCAAAGGAGTAAAAAATGAAAAGAAAAATAAAAATTGTATTGGTGGTGATTATGCTTGCAATATGCGTTTTGAGCGTGTTTTTGTTCGCGGGGTGCGATGAAAACTACGGACTTTCGCAAGCAAAGCGTGTAAAGGTAAACGTGCAAAAAGAAGCAAATAATTTCAACGTTGAGCGGCGATTAGTCGTATATAACGCAAGAACGGATTTTCTTATTTGCGAAATTATCGGCTATTTTTCAGTAAGCAACGGCGGGAATGATGAACTTGAAATAACGGTTGAAGTTGATCGAAATACGTACAAAGTCAATTATGTTTATTTGTCCGAATACACGCTTTATTTTATTGAAGATATAAGCGGTGCGCACGTTGACCCGTATCATTACGAGATACATTATATTCCCGAAATGATCGTTCCATTTACGGTTACAACAAGCAAGTAAAAAGGGGGTGCATTATGGCTAAAATATGCAAAATTGAACCGTTGGTATATGACGCATTACAACACAATCCCGAGACGCGCGGCGATAACTTCAAGTTATATCTTGCGGTATTGGAACACTTTATCAATACGGGAATGAGCATTGCGGCGGTGTTCGATCATCACGTTGAGCTCGGTATTCCGTCGCTTGAAAGCATTACAAGGGTGCGCCGCAAGTTGCAGGAGAAACACCCCGAATTGCGGAGCGAGGCGGCGGACAAGGTAAGGAGAGAGGAAGAAAAAGAGTTCATCGAATATTCGAGGAAGTAGGCGATTAAATGGATTTTGCGGGGTTATGGGAAAGTATCGCGCAAGCGGCGTTAAACTTTATCGTCGTGAGCGCGATCACTAACGGCGCGCAACAAAGAACGGTAACCGATATGAAAACCGATTTACGGACAACGAAAGAGGATATAATGAGCGAGTTAAAAGACAGCCGTGAAAACCTCTTGCAACAAATAGAGCTAACAGCGAAAAAGGATAATAAACAACAATGAGCAAGTCGATTATTTCGGAAGAAAGAAAGTGCTTTCTTTGCGGGGCGTATTGTTGGATCGAGAAACACCATATTTTTGGCGGGGCGAATAGAAAGAAATCCGAACACTACGGATTGACCGTTTATTTGTGTCACTATTGCCATAACGAACCGCCGAACGGCGTCCATTTCAACCGCGAACGTATGGACTATATGCGGCAGATCGGGCAACGTGCATTTAATGCACAATACCCCGACAAGGACTTTTTCAAAGAGTTTGGACGAAACTATTTATAAAGGAGTTGGGAATGGAGTTCAAAAGCGAAGCGAACCCGCGAATATTGATGACACTTGACGGACGGGCGGAGATCACCTTTACCACCACGCGCGGCGCGGTGTATGCGTTGGAGCAATTGAAAGAAAAAGAGTTGCTCGTCAAAGTGACGACCTATTCAAAGCGGCGATCATTAAGTCAAAACGCGTATATGTGGGTTATGCTCGGCGAGTTGGCGGCGGCTTTGAAACTATCTAAGGACGAGGTTTACAAGTCCTATATCAAGGATTACGGCGTTTACGAGGTCTTTCCGATCAAGGCGGAAGCGGTCGAGAGATTTCAAAAGGCGTGGGCGTCGCGCGGTCTCGGGTGGGTGTGTGACATTCTTCGGGATAGCAAGATCGAGGGCTACGTCAATTTGATTGCATATTACGGATCGTCAAGCTATACGTCCGATGAAATGAGTTGTTTAATTGACGCTATAATCGAGGATTGCAAGGCGCAGGGCATAAACACGATGAGCCTTGCCGACGTTATGCTCTTACGCAACGAAAACGATACGGATTGAAACGTTTTTGAAAAAATACGTTTACAAAACGACGCGGTGCGGTTATTATGGTAGCATAACAAACAACGAAAGAAGTGACAGCAATGGCAGTTATGCGCGTACACAAGAACGCGAATTATACCGTAATGAGCAATACGCATTTTAAGGAAAAGGGAATGAGCCTAAAAGCAAAGGGGCTTTTATCGCTTATGCTATCCCTTCCCGACGATTGGGATTATTCAATCGCGGGGCTTGCGACTTTATCCAAGGACGGCAAGGACAGCGTAATGAGCGCGTTAAAAGAGTTAGAAGCGTTCGGGTATTTGATCCGCACAAGGTTGACCGATGAACGCGGACGCTTTGCGGGGTACGACTACGATATATACGAAGCGCCGCGTCCATATTCGGAAAATCCGCAAACGGATATTTCGGAGGCGGAAAACCCGCGACAATTAAACACTAAAAAACAAAGGACTAAAAAACAAAACTTTGATAAAGAAGATAAAAGCCTTTCGGCGGTCGAAAATGAGCAACCGAATATCTTTACAAAAGAACTAATAAAGGTCGATTACATAGAACACGACAACCTTTATATAGCCGATTATAACGAGTTTTTCAACGAAATGGCGGCAACCTACGGTTTTGACGTTTTAAGGTCTTGCGTTTGGTATTTTACGAATAGGATCAAAACAAACGGGGCGGTCGATGAACACGGGCGACCGATCAAAGCAAAACTTATGTATTGCCGAATTGCTATTGAGCAGGGGGCAAAACGTTTGACAGCCGAACCGAAAGAAAACCCGATCGCTGCGGCGTGGGGCTTGTAAGTGTCGCTTTGACGACAAAAACAAAATAAACGTAACGAAAGGGCGTATTTTATGAAAGACAAAACGGAGCATTGGATCGTCGTTTTATTGATCGTTTTGATTGTTATTACAATTTTTTTGAAATAATGGGGTGTTATGTTTGCCGAATTATAAAAAGATAGGGGAGTTGATCCCCTATTTTAATAACCCAAGGGACAACGAAAACGCCGTTGACAAAGTGGCGGAAAGCATAAGGCAATTCGGGTTTCAATCTCCGATCATCGTTGATTGTGATAACGTGATTATTGCAGGGCATACGCGGCTAAAAGCGGCGGAAAAATTGGGGCTTGATGAAGTACCCGTAATCGTCGCCGATCTTTCGGACGATCAAGCGCGGGCGTATAGGTTGGTAGACAATAAGACGGCGGAGTTCTCCGAGTGGGACTTTGAGAAGTTAGCGGAAGAATTGAAAAGCATTGATCTTGATTTATCCGCCTTTGATTTTGAGATCGGCGAGATCGATGATATAGAACCCGACGACGTGGAGCATTCAACGCTTGACGAAAAGTTTATTTTTGCGCCGTTTTCCGTGTTAGACGGCAGGGCTGGCAAGTGGCAAGATCGCAAAAAACAATGGATAAATATCGGCATTGACAGCGGAGACGGGCGCGAAAAAGATTTGCTCGGCAATGGCTTAAACTATCTTGTGGAAACATACGGAGCGGGTAAAAATAGCATATTAACGGGGACAAGCGTCTTTGATCCCGTCGTATGCGAACTTATGTATAAATGGTTCAACGTTTATCAAGGGAGCATTTTTGATCCGTTCGCAGGTGGTAGCGTGCGCGGGGTTATTGCGGCGTTATTGGGCTACGATTATACGGGAATAGATTTACGCAAAGAGCAGATCGAGGCGAACTATAAAAACGCCGAGGAATTGAACGTCGCGCCGAAATGGATATGCGACGACAGCAGAAACGCCGACGATCATATCAAAGACGAAAGCGTTGATATGATTTTCAGTTGTCCGCCTTATGCCGATTTAGAGGTTTATTCCGACGATCCGCGCGATCTCTCGAATATGGACTATAACGCATTTTTGAGCGCATACCGTGAAATCATACGGATAGCATTAGACAAGTTAAAGCCCGACCGTTTCGCCGTTTTTGTCGTGGGGGACGTTCGTGGAAAAGACGGTTTTTATTATGACTTTATCAGCGATACGAAAAAGGCGTTTATTGATTGCGGCGCAAAACTTTACAACGAAATAATAAAGCTCGACAGTTTGGCGACCGCGCCCGTGCGCGCGGCGTTGCAGATGAAAAATCGAAAGGTTGTAAAGGTTCACCAAAACATATTGGTTTTCTATAAAGGCGATTCGAAAAATATCCGTTTGCACTTCGGAGAGATCGACGCGGGCGACGTATCGGACTATCAAAAGGAATTGTAAAAAATTAGTGTGTTGCTACGGGCGATTTTAAGCGAATTATTTTTGTTTTTATGGGTATAGTGTCATTCGTTGCAAAATAGAAAGGGTGTATTTTTATTAAGATTGTAGTAAATGCAGGGCATACGAAGTTCGGTAAAGGCACGGGAGCGATCGGACGCTTGATCGAGAGCATAGAGACGCGCAAGATTGCGTATGAACTAATGAAGCAGTTAGCCGATACAGGTCACGAAGTGATCCCCGCCGTTTTTGATCGTCACAATAATAACTTAAAGGCGGCGGTCGATACGGCGGTAAACGCCGATTTGTTCCTTTCAATCCACTTGAACGGGGGAGGCGGTCACGGGTCGGAGGTTTACACGTGGAAAGGTCAAAGGTTAATCCGCGCCGAAAAAATATTGAAAAATCTTTCGGCGTTGGGTTTCACGAATAGAGGGATCAAAAACGGGTCAAGCCTTTACGTTATCAAGAATACGAAATGCGAAGCGATCCTCATTGAGGTTTGCTTTGTATCAAGCGAGATCGACTTTTCGTTATACCATACGCACGGTTACGAGAAGTTGGCGGCGGCGATTGCAAAGAGCCTTTGAGGCTCTTTTTTTTGTGTGAAAAACCGATTATTAAGAAAAAATTAAGGAAAAGTTTACCATTATTGTAGTATAATATAAGTAAGAAATAAGGGAGCAATATATGTATTTTTTGGAGCGAAAAGAAAGGATTGCAAGACCTAATATTTTGGGAAATCATAGTTTTCCTATTTACACGCATAGGTGGAAAGCGATTATGGTTTGTGAAGAACGCGAGCCGTTAGAAAAAGAACTTGAAAAATTAGACCGTGAAAATTATAGGATAACAAATAATAAAGGAGAATAAACCGACTCGCGGCGGTTAATCCACGGGAAAAGGAGCAAAGAATGAAAAGCATTTTAATGAGCATTAAGCCGTATTACGGGTTTCTTATTATCGCAAAGGCAAAAGGGTGGGACTTGAAAAAATACGGCTTGCACGAAAAAACGGTAGAGGTACGAAAAGGCGTTCCGACTTCGACCGCGTGGAATAAGAAATCGGCATTGTATTTTTCGAAAGACAAAAAGAGCCTTGCGCGCGTTCCCGAAGAATATCGTGGCGAGGTTGCGAAATTATGCGGCAAGATTGTGTGCGAGTTTGTTTGCGATTACATAGATGAAGTGTTTTCGTATGGAACATTTCTACGCACTTGCCTTTCAGAAAAAGAACTTGAAAATTATCTTAAAAATAGTGACGGCTACGGTTGGCATATCTCCGATTTGAAGATATACGACAAGTCGAAGGAGTTGGGGGAGTTTACGCGTTTCCAAGAAAAACATTGCAAAGAGAGGGATTGCACAAATTGCAATAAACATTATGTTCCTATCGGATATTGTGAGAAAGTAAAGATCAATCGCCCGCCGCAGTCGTGGTGCTATGTGGAGGAGTTATGAGCAAGATTGACAACATTTACAAAGACTATTTCGGGTTGGATTTTTCTAAAATATATTGGAGTAGGCTTGCAAAAATACATATTGCACACGATGGTCGTTATCGCTGTAATTGTTGCAACAGATATCCTCACGAGTGTCTTAATGAATCAAGCGCGAAAGAGTACGAAAAGATTAAAAAGATTGTAGAGGTGGAAGATGGTTTTGGCGTATCTACTTATCTGTGTCCAATTAAAACGACAGGATATTTAAGAGCCGACCAATATAGTGATGCTAATTTGATTTGGAAAATACAAAGAGAACTTGCCGATAAAGCAGGATTTGTTTTGAGACGTAGTTCGTTTTGGTAATAATTACCGAAGAAAAGTTTGTGCTACGTGGAGGAATTGGACTAATGGAAACAACGGGGCATAGAGGACTTGACGAATTGCTTGTCAATTGCACGCAATTAGCCATTGACGATTACAAAAACTATATTGCGAACTATAACAAGATCGCGGACAGCGCGAAAGTTGAGGTTTATCGCTTGCAAAGCAAGATCAAGCGCAAAATGAAGCAGATCGAGGACTTTCTTGGCGACGGGCTGTTTTGCGCGTTGGACGGAGAAACGGGCGACAAGGCGATCAAGGCAATCCAAGATCAAATGAACTTTTCGGGAGGCGATATTGTGAGCGAAGAGGAATACAATGCGGCTGTCGAAAACATAAGAGGTATTGAGAACGCGCGAGAGATATTTTTGACGATTTCCGAGGCAAAGAAACGGGCTAACATAGCGGCAAAAACGGCAAGGTTAAGCACTACAAAAAAATTGATCGAAAAATTGAAGAAACTACAAAAGGACGGTTACACGCTTAAAGGCGCGATCAAAGCGTTAGAAAAAGGAGGGGAAAATGACTGAACAAGAAAAGCGCGAAAAGGCTATTGAGGAAATAACAACTCTATTGTGTAGTGAAAAAGCGTGTTCGCAGGAATATTGCAAGAAGGCACAAAAAGATAAACAAAGATATTGCTGTCTTACACTTAACGGTGTAGAACGACTTTACACCGCAGGTTATCGAAAAGAGGAAGAAGTGCAGAAGGAAACGGCACACAATGTATATAGAGAACTCTATCTAATATCTTTCAAAGATGAAAAAAGGATGATGCATCCAACTTTTGAAAATTGGGTAAAGGTTCTTAAGAAGTTCGGCGTGGAGGTAGAGGAAAACGGCGAATAAGACCATACATAAAACGAATAATAATAACGGTTGCCCTTTGGTAGCCGTTTTATTTATTTGTGGATAACTTTCCAAAAAAGTGGAAAAAATGTGGACAACTATTGCATAAATGTGAATAACTATATACAAATTGTGGATAATTTTGCATAAATGTGGAAATCTTTTTAACCTTAAATATGTCTATTTCTTCCTATTTTTCCGAATAAAACGAAAGAAAAGGCGAAAAAGTTATCCACTTTTCCACCGATCTTATTATTATAATTATTATTATTTACAAATAAAAGAAAAAAGGACGGCGGGAAAGGTCTTTAAAAAAAAGTTGAAACAATTTTCGGAAAAATTATTGCGAAATAATTACATATTATGGTAATATATTGGCGGGTGCGGTTTTGGGACGCATTAGGGATCGGTGGGACGGGGATTTTTTGAAAGTGGGGTATATATGGCGAAGCGTGGAGCGAAAAGCAAATACGAAACCCTCGTAAAGCCTAAATTAGAGACGATAAAAAGCAAGGTTCGGCAGGGAATCACCGAGGCGGAGATTGCCAAGGCGTTGGGAATTAGTGTTGCGACCTTGAATAACTATAAAGGCAAGTATCAAGATTTACAAGACGCCCTCTCGAAAGACAAGGGCGCAGATATATTGCAAAGCCTTATCAATGCGGGTATAGAAGCGGCGAAAGGTTATTATAAAGAAGAAGTGACGGACGTTGTTGCGCTCGATGAAAACGGGCAAAAGTCAAAAGTACAAAGAACGACAACAAAAAGGTGGTATCCGCCGAACCCTATCTTGCATAAGTTTTACGTTTTAAACTTTGGCAAAGGTGAGGGTCTCGTCAATGATCCGTTAGAATACGAACTACGAAAGGCGCGTCAAGAGTTAGCGGAAGCAGAGGCGGCGGCTAAAAATTGGGATATTGACGAATAAATATTAGAATTATTGAGAGAAGTCCAACGCGAGAGAGAGGTGCAAAATGGCTCATTACGTTCACGACGAAAATCATAACAGGATTGCGGCTTATAGCGCGGAAGAAGTGCTCTCCGTTTTGGCGCAAGCTATTGAAGACGGCGACCTTGACCATATCACCGCAGACGCGGCGTTTATTACGCGATTGAAAAGCATTGCAGACGGCAAGACCTATTTCGTGGCGTTTTTGACGCAAGCGGAATATAACGCATTGGTTCAGGCGGACGAGTTAGAGGAAAACACGCTTTATTATATCACCGACGACACGACTATATCGGATTTTCAAGACGCTATCGCGGCTTTGCAAGCAAGCACAAGCGCAAGTATTTTATCGTTACAGCAAGACGTCGGCGGATTGCAACGTTATATAAACGGATTGGGCGTTCCCGTTGCTGTTACAGAAGATCAAGGAATACATAAAGCAGAAGTCACCGAAACGGGTCTTTATGCGTGTATTGTTGCAAATGAAAATAATACCGTAAATTATTCTTTAATGATGAGCGTTTACGACCTTTCGCAAGGTTTTACATTCGTGAGAATGCCCGTTACGGTTTTGTCTCCGAATGATACCGTCATTGAAGTAGGCGCTCGCGGAAATACTTCGAATGCTGTTATTTATTGCACGACGAGCGGTTTTCACCTCGCGGCGTGTCATTTAATTGTGCCTTATAGGAGCGCGCAATAATGTATCTTAACGGTAAAAAGATATTTGCAACCTTAAATAATAAAAGGACGTTGCCGATCGTTGTCGGCGGCGGCGAATTACCGTCGGACGAATATCATATTATTTTAACGGAAGATACGGGCTTAACGGTAAAGTTTCTTTGCAATTCTATTAAAGATTGGGGAGACGGAACAAGCGGAAGCGAAAACACGCATACTTATAGCAATTACGGATCTTATACGATAAGATCAAACGGCGAACTTGCAAACTCGGAATATGGAGTATTTACAAACGGAGACGACGAGACTATCGCTATTTTAACGTCTGTAAAGTTTGTCAATTCTCGGTTGGCAATTAGTTGCTTTTATGGGCAAGACCACCTTGAAAAAGTTACTTTCAGCGGATCAGAAACGTCAATACCAAAAAAAGCGTTTTGTTATTGTGAGGCATTGCAAAGAATAAATATTCCAAATAGTGTGTCGAGAATTGAAGACGGAGCTTTTTTGGGTTGTAGAGGCTTAACGTCAATACCAATTAGTAATAACGTTACTTACATTGGGAAACGAGCTTTTGATGACTGTCAAGGATTAACGTCAATAACAATTCCGACAGGCGTTGAAGAAATAGACGACCAAGCGTTCACTCATTGTTATTCTTTGGCTAATATATATTTAACACAGTCTATTTCTTATATTGGATCGGAAGCATTTTACGAATGCAATTTGAATGGAGATGAAAACCTTGATATATATTATAGCGGCACTATATCTCAATGGAACAACATTGAAAAATCGAGCAATTGGAGCAGTGCTGGAAGAATAAATATTACCGTCCATTGCACGGACGGCGATATAAATTAAAATATTAGGAGGAAAAAACAATGGCAAAACTTAGAGACGCTTTGAAGTACCTCGGTACGAAAGTAAACGGCGTTGAGCCCAAGGGTCATTATATCACCGATATTATTAAGAATATCGCAGATGACTATCAAGGCGGCGGCGGAGGCACGCGATACACGCTTACCTATGCGCTCGGCGCATACGGAGAGGGGAACGTTCCCGATCCTGTAACCGTGGACGCAGGGACGGAGGTCAATATCGAATTCGAGAACAATATTCCTTATATGGAAGGATTTGTTTTTATCGGTTGGGACACCGACTATGAAGCAGGTGAGCCGACTTATACCGCGGAAGGTACTAATACGATCACAATGACCGAAAACGTGACGCTTTATCCCATATTTGCAAATGCACAAACGCAATATCTTCTCACTTATTCGCTCGGACAGTATGGAGCGGGACGTATTCCGAACCCCGTTAGAGTGAATGAAGGCGAGACCGTGCAGATCAATTTTGATGACGTGCCGCACTATATCGGAGGGGGAAAGGAGTTTGTTGGTTGGGCTACCAAGGACGGCGCAGATAATCCGACTTATACCGAGGACGGAACGGACGAAATTACGATGAACGCGGACGTCACGCTTTATCCCGTATTTGTTGCCGAGCCCGTGACGCAGTACACGCTCACTTATTCGTTGGGCAATGACGCGACGGGAAGCGTGCCGAGTTCCGTTACGGAAGATGAGGGAACAACGGTAAATATTGATTTTACAACTTATCCCTCTTGTATGAGCGATCCGACGAAAGAGTTTATCGGTTGGTCAACCACGGACGAAAGCTCTACGGCAGATTACAGCGAAGACGGCATTACTTCGATCACTATGTATAACGACGTGACGCTTTATCCCGTTTTTGCGGCGGTACAGCCTGTTCCATTTACGATAGACAACACAAACCACAATGTTGATATTCTTGTGCAAGATGAAAACGAAGAAACTATCCTTACTGTTTCGGCAGGATCACTTGAATATTTTACGCCTAACGCAGGTGACAATTATCATTTGATATTCGCAAGCGATAATTTTGGATCAGTAGTTTTTTCGGGTTCTATTGAAGATGGAACGTATACAAACGAAAATTTGCAGGTTGGTGACGATTATAGCGCTTACCGTATTCTTACGCCCAATGGTTCTTCTGAGTGGACATTTGCAAACGGAGAAGGCGGATCGATAACTGCCGCAGCATCGCAGGTATAATGCGTCACTTTGTTAGCACCGCACAATTTTATAAGTCGCTCGAATGGGATAATTGCAAAGCGCAAGTCCTATCCGAGCGAATGCGTGCGGACGGATCAATCATTTGCGAGCATTGCGGGGAAGTCATACTAAAAGGCTTTAACCCGCAAGCCCGCAACAATTCGGGCGCAATCGTGTTTCATCATATAACGTATTTGACAAGTCAAAACGTGAATGACGCGAGCGTTGCGATCAACCCGAACAATATCGCCGTTTTGCATTGGCGGTGTCACAACGAAGTACACGAACGTTTCGGACACGGTGGCGGCGGCGCACCCGAAAAGAAAGTCTATTTGATTACGGGCGCACCGTGTAGCGGCAAAACTACGTTTGCGCGTGAGAGGTTAGAGCCTAACGATCTTATACTTGATATAGACGATATATGGCAGACTATCAGCGGGCAACCGAGATATACGAAACCGAATAGCCTTAAAACGCTCATATTCGCCGTTAGGGACGAGATACGCGGTTTGATAGGTAGAGGCGCGGGAACGTGGCGAAACGCCTATATCATCGAAAGCCTGCCGTCTAAAAGCGATCGAGAGCGGGCGGCGGATAGATACAAGGCGCATAACGTTGAAGTCATTACAATGGACGCAACGAAAGAGGAATGTTTGCAACGGTTACACGCCGAACCGAGCGGGCGAGACGTCAAGGCGTATGAGGAATATATCGACGAATACTTTGCGAGGTATAGCGAATGAAGTTTATCGAATTGAATATTGCGGAGTATGCGGCGCAATGCATAAGTGAAACAATAATGCGAGCAGAATTGAAGCCAACCCAAAAGATAATATGCGTGAACATTGACGCGATCGTTTCTTTTGAGGATAAAGCGGTACGAACGATTGACGGCGGTTTGATCTTATGCGATGAGACAATGGCGGAGATCAAAGACAAGCTCCGTCATATATAGAATAGTCAGAAACTTTCAGCGGTAAGACCCCCCGATCGAGGGAATTGTCTGACAATTGGGGGGTAC
>Ga0310696_10004424_pt1 | contig 17237 bp, 14 predicted proteins | sample AusTroGonzalo_MG_4_FD_203885 | JGI IMG/M metagenome (GOLD analysis project Ga0310696, IMG submission 203885) | Bovine rumen microbial communities from tropical cattle in Woodstock, Queensland, Australia - Gonzalo_02 (v2) (version 2) | ecosystem: Host-associated > Mammals > Digestive system >...
TTTTGACATTGCTTTTGTTGACTTCAACGAGAACCAGTATATGCCCAAAGAGGCTGTCATGAAGTTTTACTTCGACATGCCTGCGGTTGACACAATTTCCTGCGAGCTCTGGGCCTGCTACGGCGAGGGCGAAGAGGAGAAGCGCTACAATGTGCTTGACGAGAGAGATTACGAGGGCAGTTCGCGCGACGAGGCTGCGGAGATGGCGGCTTACGAATCGCTCAAGAAATATTTCAACAAGTACGACCCCAACCTCAAGGCGGCTATCATGGCCAAGGGAGACGAGGCTTTTTACGACTTCATCACCGGTCAGGTTTACGAGCTTGAACTGATGGGCGAGGTTTATATTTCCGACAAACTCAGAAACGTCAAGGTTAAGAAAGCTTCGCGTATCAGCGCGGGTGTTTCCCTCCAGGGAGACCTTCTCATGTTCTCCGTGCACAGCGACGACTTCACGCCGGATCAGCTTGCCGAGATATTCAGAAAATACGACAAGAAGAAAAAGTTCTTCAGACTCACGGACGGCACGTTCATCAACTTTGACGGAGAGGGTATCAAAAATCTCGTAAACGTAGGCAAAATGCTTGAGATGAGCGGTATTTCGCTTTCGGGCGCAGGCACGGCCGTGGTTCCTAAATTCAGGGCTCTTTTCCTTGACAGCGAGCTTTCCGACAACGAGAACGTTCTCATCAGCAGAAGCCGCGACTTCAGGGCTCTCATCAGGAACATGAAGACATTCGAGGACAACGATTTTGAAGTCCCCGCGTCTTTAAAGGACACTTTGAGAAACTACCAGAAGTACGGATTCAGGTGGCTGAAGACACTGAAGCACAACGGCTTTGGCGGTATCCTTGCCGATGAGATGGGTCTTGGCAAGACCATCCAGACAATCGCGTTCTTAAAGTCCGAATACGAAGAGGGTGCAAAGACCGGCACAATCATCATCTGCCCGGCGTCCCTTGTATATAACTGGAAGAGCGAGCTTGAGCGTTTTGCGCCGAACCTTCCCGCAGTTGTCGTCTCCGGAAAACAGGAGGAGCGCATGGAGACAATCCAGTCGCTGAAACCCTCCGACATCGTCATCACGTCCTACGACCTTCTTAGGAGGGACATCAGGCTTTACTCAAACATCCGCTTCGGCTACCAGATCATCGATGAGGCTCAGTTCATCAAAAACAGCGCTACGTTATCGTCAAAAGCCGTAAAGCAGATAAAGTCCGACTTCAGGCTTGCACTTACCGGCACACCGATTGAAAACAAGCTCTCCGAACTCTGGAGCATTTTCGACTACCTCATGCCCGGCTTCCTGCACGATTACCGCCAATTCAAAGAGGAATACGAGACTCCTATCGTAAGCTTCAGGGAGACAGACGCGCTTATAAGGCTCAGAAAGATAATCCATCCGTTCGTCTTAAGGCGTCTTAAGCAGGACGTTCTTAAGGATCTTCCCGACAAGCTTGAAGAGATCATCACGACTCAGCTTACCGATGCGCAGGAGGAGCTCTACAAGGCAAACCTCACAGGCATCAGGCAGAGCCTCGGAAGGCGCACGGACGAGAAGTTTACGGGCGTCACGGTTCAGATACTTGCCGAGCTCATGAAGCTGAGACAGATCTGCTGCGATCCCGCGCTCATTTACGAGAATTACGAGGGCGGTGCCGCCAAGGTCGATCTCTGCGTTGACCTCGTAAAAGGCGCCATCGAAGGCGGACACAAGATACTCATTTTCTCGCAGTTCACGAGCATGCTCTCAATCATCGAGAAGCGTTTCGACGGCGAAAAGATCAAGTACTACTCGCTCATCGGTCAGACTCCTAAGGAAAAGCGCACGAGAATGGTTGAAGACTTTAACTCGGGCGACGTTCCCGTATTCTGCATATCGCTCAAAGCCGGCGGAACGGGACTTAACCTCACGAGCGCAGACATAGTCATTCACTTTGACCCGTGGTGGAACATAGCTGTTCAGAACCAGGCAACGGACAGAGCTCACAGAATAGGTCAGAAGAACATTGTGACCGTCTACAAACTCATTGCCCATAACACAATCGAGGAAAACATTATGAAGCTTCAGGACAGGAAGAAAGAACTCGCGACAGAGCTCCTTTCAGGCGAGAGCTTCGACAACATCTCGATCACGCGCGAAGAACTGCTTGAGATACTCGGCTGAGGCGGTATTTCCGCGATGCACATTTTTAAATAACCAAGAGGTTTTGTCGTGAAGTTTTTTATTTACACCTTCGGCTGCAAAACGAATACATATGAATCCGAAGCGATGAGCCGCCTCCTTCTTGAAACAGGGAAGTACGAGGCGGCGCTGACCTATAAAGGAGCAGACGCTGTTATTGTAAACTCCTGCATGGTGACCGAGGAAAGTGAAAAAAAGGCGAGAAAGCTCATAAGAAGAATCCGCCGCGAAAATCCCTCATCCTGCATTCTTCTCTGCGGCTGCATGCCCCAGGTGAAGGAAAAAGAGTGCCTTGACACGGGAGCTGACATAATCTGCGGCAACACAAAAAGAGCCGATATCCCTTCGCTTATAGACAGCTTTTTTGAATCAAAAGAAAAGGGCGCTCCGGAGAAGATACTTGCCGTCGCGCCTCACGAAAAAAAAGAACAGTTTGAGATGCTCGCTCCCTCCGGCTACAAGTCGCTTACGAGGGCAAACCTTAAAATCGAGGACGGCTGCGACTGCTACTGCTCATACTGCGTCATTCCTTTTGCAAGAGGGCACGTGAGGTCAATGCCCATCGAAGAGGTCTTTAGAGTTGCAAAAGACCTTGTCGGTTCCGGCCACAGGGAGATTGTCCTTACGGGTATCAACATAGGGATGTACGGGAGAGACATTGGCGTGTCCATTTATGACGCGGTCAAGGCAGCGGCTTCTGCGGGTGCCGAAAGAGTGAGGCTCGGTTCTGTCGAAATCGACCTCATAAACGATGAGACAATACTGAAATTATCGCAGATTAAGGAGCTTTGCCCGCATTTTCACACTTCTTTACAGTCGGGCTCGGACAGTGTTCTCAAGGCGATGCACAGAAGGTATGACGCCAAGGAATACCTTAGGAAGATAAATCTTTTAAGGGAAAACTTTGAAAACGCGTCGATAACAACCGATGTTATCGTGGGCTTTCCCGGCGAGACCCAAGAGGATTTCCTTGACACGGTAAGCTTTGTCAAAAAGACCGGCTTTTTCAGAATCCACGTTTTTCCTTACTCAAGAAGGCCCGGAACCGTTGCGGCGGATCTTCCGAACCAGGTCCCGCAGGAGGAAAAGAAGAGGCGCGTGCACGTGCTTGAAGAGGTCGCGGCAGGGCTCAAGAAAGACTTTCTTAACAGTCAGATTGGTAAAACCGCCAATGTGCTCTTCGAGCGCATCGAATCCGGCACCGCAAGGGGCCACGCCGAAAACTACGTTGAGGTGAGGGCAAAGTCGAAAGAAAACGTCAAAAATCAGATTCTCAAGGTTAAGATTAAGGGCGTTTCGGACGACGGCGAGTATGTCATTGGCGATATCGTGACTTAAAAGACATGCTTTTCCGCCTTACAATCGGAAACTCTTTGTGGTAAAATTGGCGTGTTCAAAAACACGTTTACGCATGAGGTGTTATGGAAGAATTCAGACTTCAAAAATTCCTGGCGCATTCGGGCGTCGCATCGCGCAGGTCTGCCGAAGAAATCATTGCTTCGGGCAGAGTTTTTGTGAACGGAAAGCGCGTGACCGATCCTGCCACCAAGGTGACCGCAAGGGACAAGGTGACCGTTGACGGAAAGACGGTGACAGTCACCAGGACCAAGACGTATATTATAATGAATAAGCCGCTCGGAGTATTGTCGTCAGCGTCCGATGACAGGGGCAGGAAGTGCGTTGTCGACCTGGTCGATCTTGAGGACGTGAGGCTTTACCCGGTCGGAAGGCTTGACTATGACACGCAGGGAATTATTCTTCTTACCGACGACGGCGATTTCATGCAGCGGATAACCCATCCGAAATATGAGATGGTTAAGACTTACGAGGCGCTCGTTAAGGGCGAGCCAGAGGAAGAGGACCTTCAGAAACTTAGGACCGGCATTGAGCTTGACGACGGGATGACGCTTCCCGCCAAGGCAGACGTTGTGAAATTCAACGGACCGAACGCGGTCGTCAAGATTGAAATCAGGGAAGGCCGCAACAGGCAGGTCAGAAGAATGCTTGAAGCGATCGGTTTCCCGGTTCTGAAACTCAAGAGAACTGCCATTGGCGGTTTAGAGCTCGGCAATCTGAGACCCGGCATGTGGAGACAGCTCAAGCACCGCGATTTTGAGGCGCTTTTCGGAAAGCAGGAAGCTAAAAAACTGAAGTTCGGATGATTCATTCGGATGACTTTGGAGAGATAAAATGACAGATATTGAAAATGAGAAGATAAATACTGAAGACGTGCCGGAAGAAGAGACTGCGAAAGAGGAAGACTCTTTTAATCCCGTTTTTGAGATTGAAGAAACAGGGACAGGCGCTCCGGAGGATGTTCCCGAAGAAGCTTCGGATGTTATTGAGTTTTCGGAGACTGCGGAGAATGCAAATGAAGCCGCGCCCGGAACGGAAGGTCTTGTTGAAGGCGATATTTCAGAAGACGGTTTGAAACCCGAAGAGGAGCCTAAAAATTGGTTTATGAAGTTTATGAAGGCGAAGAAACCGAGCCCGCTTTACTGGGTCAGGGAGGCGCTTTCTTACGTTCTCATATTCCTTCTTGCGATCGTAATCGGCCTTTTCATCAACATTTACATTGTCAGGCTCACGAGGGTCAACGGAAACTCGATGTACCCGACGCTCAAGTCGAACCAGCTTCTTGCCGCAAGCAGGCTGCCCGTCATCTTCAACGACATCCACCGCGGCGACGTTGTCATTTTCAACCACACGGGCGAGAAGAGAACTTTCAAAATTGATTTCTCTGAGGCACTCAGCGACAACGCAATCACGGCTCTTTTCAAAAAATCCAAGAGCCAGGAGGAACACACGTATTACATCAAGCGTGTCATTGGCGTCAAAGGCGACGTCATCAGGGTCTACGAGGGCAAACTCTACAGGACAACTCTCAAAAATCTCGGCCTTGAGGAATACCTCTCTGTGCACACAAGTTACTGTAAAAATCCGGAAAATTCGGACCTTCAAATCAAGCAGAGCATCCTTGTAAAGAAAATCGCCAATATCACCCCCGACGAAACGTGGGAGCTTCTCGACAAGGAGAGCGAGCCCTACATAAATCAGGATGAGGATATCTCCTATTACAACTGGGAAGGCAAGTGCTGGATCGTCGGCGACCGCGAGTTCTTTGCGATGGGCGACAACAGAAACCACAGCAGGGACTGCAGAGACATAGGCATCAAGTCGATCGATTGCATGGTCGGAAAGGTGCTCGGAAAGCATTAAAGTTATGATCAAAGTCTGCATCGCATCAAACAACAAAAACAAAATAAAGCAGTTCGGCGAAATCCTCTCGGAGCTCGGTCTTGACGCCAATGTGCTCACCGCAAAAGACGTCGGCATGCCCGATTTCCCGCCCGAGGACGCCGAAACATTCTACGGAAACAGTCTTATAAAAGCCAAGGCTCTTTACGAGCACATAGTAAGAAAAGACGGCTCATGCGGCTGCTACGTTGTCGCGGACGATTCCGGAATATGTGTTGATGCCCTTGGCGGCGGCCCCGGAGTCAGATCGGCAAGGTTCTCCGGCGAGCACGCGACCGACGCTGAAAACAACAAGCTCCTTCTTGAGAAGCTGAAAGGCGTTGAAAACCGCGCGGCCCACTACATGTGCGTCATAACGCTCATAACACCTGACGGCAACATCATGTGCAGCGGCGGCAGGGCGGACGGCGAGGTCATTGACGATGCAAGGGGCACGGACGGCTTCGGTTACGACCCGTATTTTTACTTCAGGAGCCTCGGAAAAACCTTTGCCGAGCTTTCGTCTGAGGTAAGAAACTCGATAAGCCACAGAGGTCAGGCGCTGAGAAAAACCGCAAGACTTATCGAAGCAGATCTTGCAAATAAAAAGAAATCTTAAACGAGAAGCTTATGAACAGTCTTAACCTTAAGAAAAACGTGCTTGTTACAGGCGGCGCCGGCGGCATCGGCGAGGCCATCGTGAGAAAGTTTCACGGGGCTTCTTTTAACGTTGCCGTTCACTGTTTCCGCTCTGACAGGAAGGCTGAGGAACTCTGCAGGGAGCTGAATGCCAAAAACGGAAGTCTCATTGTTAAGTGCTATCAGGCTGATTTTACCGCCCCTGAAGCTGTTGTTAAGATGGTTTCGGCTGTCGAAAAAGATATGGGTCCGATTGACGTACTTGTCAACAACGCAGGCCTCGGAAAGCAGCGGCTTATAACCGACACGTCTTATGAAGACTGGCGCGAAACCTTTGCGGTTAACGTCGACGCGGCTTTTCTTTGCTCAAAAGCGGTCCTTCCGGCAATGATCAGGGAAAAGGCAGGAAAAATCGTTAACGTATCTTCCATGTGGGGCATCACGGGCGCTTCATGCGAGGTTGACTATTCGGCGTCAAAAGCCGCTCTTATAGGCTTTACCAAGGCGCTTGCAAAGGAGGTCGGACCGTCAGGTATCAACGTTAACTGCGTTGCCCCCGGCGTTATCGACACAAAGATGAACGCGCATCTTTCGGAAGATGATTTAAAGGAACTTGCTTACGAAACGCCTCTCGGAAGGCTCGGAACACCGGCTGAGATTGCGGACGCGGTGTATTTCCTTTCATCGGACGAATCGTCCTTTATCACAGGCCAGGTGCTTTCGCCCAACGGAGGTTTTGTCATCTGAGATGAGGGCATATGAGCTGATGGCTTTTTAACGCATTGGCGGTATCAATCAAGGCGTCCCAAAAGGCGCTTTTTTTGTATATTTTGCGAGTCTTTTTGTCTCTTTTCTTCTTGTAAAACCGGCCTTTAAGTTGTAAAATTTAAAGCGCTTTGAGCTTGCGTCCGAAAAATTTCTTCGCAATGCTTTTTGCATGTCAATCGAAAGGCGGAATTTATATGAATTTTCTGGAAAGAATCTGCGAAAGAGCAAAAAAGGACATAAAGACCATCGTTCTTCCCGAGTCGGAAGACATCAGAGTTATTGAAGCTGCTGCTATGGTTCAGGCCCGCGGTATTGCGAATATAATTCTTGTCGGCGATCCCGATAAAATCGCCGTTCTCAGCAAAGGTCTTGACATTTCAAAATGCAAAATAGTCGACCCCGCAAAGCACGCAAAGTTTGAGGAATACGTCGACACATTCTACGAGCTCAGAAAGAACAAGGGCATGACTCCCGAAAAGGCGAGATCGACAATGCTCGACTACGTTTACTTTGCAACGATGATGGTTAAGATGGGCGAGGCTGACGGTATGGTTTCCGGCGCTGCTCACTCAACTGCTGACACCGTAAGACCGGCTCTCCAGATTCTGAAGACAAAGCCCGGCACGAGCAAAGTTTCGGCATTCTTCGTAATGGTTGTTCCGAACTGCGAATACGGCGCTGACGGAGCTTTCGTTTACGGCGACAGCGGCCTTGTCGAGAACCCCGATGCAGAGGCACTCTCCGACATTGCTATCGAATCCGCAAAGTCATTTAAGCAGCTCATCGAAAAAGAGCCAATCGTTGCAATGCTTTCATATTCAACATACGGAAGCGCTCACAGCGAGCTCACAGAGAAAGTTGTTGAAGCAACCAAACTCGCCAAGGAAAAAGCTCCCGAGCTCGTTCTTGACGGTGAACTTCAGGGTGATGCGGCTCTCGTTCCGAAAGTCGGCGCTTCAAAGGCTCCCGGAAGCCCTGTTGCAGGTAAAGCAAACGTTCTCATCTTCCCTGACCTTAACTGCGGAAACATCGCTTACAAGCTCACACAGAGACTTGCAAAGGCTGAAGCTTACGGACCTATTCTTCAGGGCATCGCAAAACCCGTCAACGACCTCTCAAGAGGCTGTGCGGCTGAAGACATTGTCGGCGTTGTCGCAATCACTTCCGTCCAGGCTCAGGAACAATAATTTAAGGAAAGGGAACCCAAATGAAGATTTTAGTCATCAATTGCGGCAGCTCGTCGCTTAAGTACCAGCTCATCGACATGGAGACCGAACAGGTTATCGCCAAGGGTCTCTGCGAGAGAATCGGAATCAACGATTCCGTCCTCAACCACACACCGGCAGGAAAGAGCAAAGTTGTCATCAAGGTTGACCTTCCCAATCACGAAGTTGCCATCCGCGAAGTCATCAAGGCTCTTCTCGACAAGGAAATCGGCGTTATCTCGAATCTCTCCGAAATCTCCGCAGTCGGCCACAGAGTTGTCCACGGCGGCGAAAAGTTCGCTTCATCCGTACCGATCAGCGACGACGTTATGAAGGCTCTTGACGAGTGCACGCCTCTCGCGCCTCTCCACAATCCTCCGAACATCATCGGAATCAACGCTGTTACAGCCGCAATGCCCGGCATCCCCCAGGTTGGCGTGTTTGACACCGCTTTCCACCAGACGATGCCCGAAAAGGCTTACATGTATGCGCTTCCTTACGAGTTTTACGACAAGTACCGCATCAGAAAGTACGGCTTCCACGGAACCTCGCACAAGTTCGTTGCCGAGAGCGCCGCTGAGCTTCTCGGAAAACCGATCGAGCAGCTCAAGATCATCACGCTCCACATCGGAAGCGGCGCATCAATCGCTGCTGTCGAAAACGGCAAGTGCGTTGACACCTCTATGGGCTTCACTCCTCTTGACGGTCTCGTAATGGGCACCCGCTGCGGCAAGCTCGATCCCGCCGTTCTCACATACCTCATGAAGCTCGGCTACAACGGCAAAGAGATCAACATGATCATGAACAAGAAGTCCGGTATCCTCGGTATCTCCGGCGTGAGCGCCGACACGCGCGACGTATGGGCAGCCGCAGAGATGGGCGACAAGAGATCGATCCTCGCAAGAGACATGTTCGTCTACAGAATCAAGGCTTATATCGGCGAGTACATGGCTGCCATGAACGGCTGCGACGCTATCGTATTTACCGCAGGCGTAGGCGAAAACGACAAGTACACCCGTGAGAAGGTCTGCGAGAACATGGACTTCCTCGGAATCAAGATGGACGTTTCAAAGAACAACATCCGAGGTGAGGTTGCCGATCTCTCGGCAGTCGACTCCAAAGTAAGAGTCCTCGTGATCCCCACAAACGAAGAGCTTGCAATCGCAAGAGAGACGAAAAGAATCATTTTCGGTTAAAACTTATCGCCAATAGAATTAAGCCGGAGCGCTCGCGGCGCTCCGGTTTTTGAAATTATGACACAAAAATCCAAGAGAGAAAGCCGGTGTTTGCATGGAAAGAATCAACAAAAGAGATAAATCCTGGAAAGTCTTTGTTTTTTCGGCGGTCCTCATCGCCATGTCTTTTGTACTTACAAGGTTCTTTTCAATCAACATCGGAACAAGCATAAGAATCGGCTTCGGCAGATTCCCCGTCATGCTCGCGGGCATCTACTACGGGCCGTTCGTAGGTTTCCTTGTCGGCGGCATTGCCGATTTCCTCGGAGCCATTCTTTTTACGGGCTGGACACCGCCTCTTACTGTTCCGGCGGCCCTTGCCGGTCTTCTTCCCTACCTTTTCATGAAGCTTTTCAGAGTCGGGAAGGGCGGCCTTGGCGAGAAAAAGTCCATGAAATATCTGCCCGGAATCATGCTGACGGCAATCTTCACGAAGGTTCTAACTCAGGGCATCCTTATGACGTTCCTCCTTGCCATCATCTATCAGATGTTCCCGGCAATAAAAATGCTTCTCGTCACAAGAAACATAATCACGGTTTCGGAAGCGCTTCTTGAGGGCGCCGCCATCTACGTTCTTTACACGAACAAGGCGGTTTATAAACTTGCGTGCGGCGGCATCAACCAAAAGAGCAGCTTCTTTCCCATGGCGGACGCCGGGCCTTTTGATTACGTTTCATTCCTGAACTCTGCTGAGCGCGTTTTCACAAAGCCCGGCCTTTCGCGAATTAAGTTCATGCTCGCGTCTGTCGGCAACCCTCAGAAAAAACTAAAATGTGTACACGTTGCGGGAACCAACGGAAAAGGCTCCTGCTCAAATATGATAGCTTCGACCCTTACCGCCGCAGGCATCAAAACGGGTCTCTACATGTCTCCCGACGTATCGAAACCGTTCGAGGGTCTTTCCATAAACGGAAAGCTTATTAACGAAAGCAGACTTGAATCGCTTGTTTCACGGGTCGCTCCTTCCGCAAAAAAACTCGGAAGAAACGGCGACGCCCCGACGTCTTTTGAAATCATGACCGCGTGCGCTCTTTTATGGTTCAGTGAGCAGAACTGTGAAGTATGCGTTGTCGAGTGCGGCATGGGCGGCGAGCTTGACGCCACCAATGTGTTTGACGAGCCGCTCCTCTGCGTCATCACCGATATCGGAATCGATCACAAGAAGTACCTTGGCGAGACCATTGAAAAAATCGCGTCAAACAAGGCGGGCATCATCAAAAACAACGCCAATGTGCTCTACACGGGAAACAGCGAACAGGCTCTTAAACTTATAAAAGACGTCTGCAGGAAGCGCAGCTGCACGCTGACCGTCCCCGATTACGACGAAGCAAAGACTCTTGACGTCAGTGTCAGAGAAACCGTTTTTGACTATAAATCCTATAAATCGCTGAGGCTCAGTATGCCCGGTCTTGCCCAGGTGAGAAACGCATGCCTTGCAATAGAAGCCGCGGAAGTATTAAACAGAAACGGCTTTGAAATAAGTAAAGAAGCCATAGCTTCGGGCCTTGAAAAGGTGAAGCTTCCGGCAAGGTTCAACGTTTTTTCCGAAAAGCCCGCAGTAGTTTACGACGGAGCGCACAACATCGACTCAGTCAAAGCTCTTACGGAGAATCTGAAGCTTTATTTTGAGGGCAGGAAGGCGGCGGCTGTCATTGGCGTCATGGCCGACAAGGATTATAAGGAAATCCTCTCCATGCTTAAGCCTTTTGTAAGCATGGTATATACCGTGACTCCCGACAATAAACGGGCGCTTCCCGGCGAAACGCTGAGGGACGAGGCTGAAAAGCTCGGAATTGACGCCAAGGCCGTTGAAATAGAGAAAATTTATGATATCATCAAAGACGCGGACAAAGACGACCTGATCCTCATCACGGGATCCCTTTACCTTTATAAAGACGCATTGCCGTATATCGAAAAAGCGGTGAAAGAGAAGGAGTAAACATGGGCAATAAGATCATCACTGTGGCAATTGACGGACCGAGCGGCGCAGGAAAAAGCACCGTTGCTAAAGCCATTTCCAAAAAGTTCAACATCGGCTATCTCGACACCGGGGCAATGTACCGCACCGTGGCTCTCTTCATGGACAGAAATATCCCTGAGCTTGCGGGCGAGGTGAACGCAGGCGCGATTGAGGAAAAGACCGTCAAAAAGATCATTGCTCTTCTTGAAAACACAGGCATCGAGGTACGCTACGACGAAAACAACGTGCAGCACATGTACCTTGGCGATGAGGACGTTTCGGGTCTCATCAGGACTCCGCTCATCTCAATGGAAGCTTCTAAGGTGTCGGCAATCCCGGAGGTCAGGGTTTACCTTGTCGATATGCAGAGGAAAATCGGCTCCGTTAACAGTATAGTCATGGACGGCCGCGACATCGGAACTCACGTTCTTAAGGACGCATCCGTCAAGATTTTCCTCACGGCATCCGCAGAGGAACGCGCAAAGAGAAGATACAAGGAACTTATCGAGAAGGGCGGCAGCGTCACTTTCGAGGAGGTTCTTAAGGATATAATTGACCGCGACTACGGCGACTCTCACAGAGCTTCGTCACCGCTCAGGCGGGCAGAAGATGCGATACTTCTTGACACTTCGGACCTCACGCTTGAGGAATCCGTAAACGCGGCCGTCGCGATCGTCACCGAAAAGACCGGAGTTAAACTTTAAACGATGACCGTCAAGCTTGCAAAAACAGCCGGCTTCTGCTTCGGCGTAAATAAAGCCGTTGACATCGCCAAGAATGCCGCCAAGGACCCCGCTTTCATAGGCAGGCGCATCGTAACCCTCGGCCCGATTATCCACAACAAAAGCGTCGTGGAAAAGCTTGAGGAAGAAGGCGTAAGCGTCATCGAAAGTCCGGACGAGGCTAAAGAGGGCGACGTTGTCATCATAAGAGCTCACGGTGTTCCTCCTGCCGTCAAGAATGCCCTTGGCGATAAGGGCGTCACGGTGATTGATGCCACGTGTCCGTTTGTCGAAAAGATACATAAAAGAGTTGCCGATGACTATGCTCAGGGCAGAAATATCATCATTGTAGGAGACAAAGACCACCCCGAAGTGGTCGGAATCAACGGCTGCTGCGACAATAAAGCAGTCATTATCGCTAATGAATCCGAGTGCAATAAAATCGATTCTTCCCTTTCTCCCTGGTCCTGTGTTGTCCAGACAACGTTCAACGTTCAGAATTTCTCTAAAATTAAAAAAATTTTAAAAGAAACGCTTGACGAAATTTTTATTTATGATACCATATGCTATGCTACTGTTCAAAGGCAGGAAGAAGCGGCTCAACTTGCCAAAGAAAGCGACCTTATGGTCGTAATCGGAAGCAGGACGAGCTCAAACACGCTGAAGCTTTGCGATATATGCAGCGCGAATTGCCCTCGCGTTCAGCTTGTTGAAAAACCTGAGGATTTGGACCTTAGCGGAAGTAATTTTTTTCAGATAGGTGTGACAGCCGGAGCAAGTACACCCGGTTGGATCATCGAGGAGGTTTTGGTAATTATGGATGAAGTGAAATCGATCGTGAACGAAAATTTGACCGATGAAGCTGTGGAATCTGCTAAGACAGCGGAAGAAGTTCCGGAGACCGTTGTGACAAACGATGCCGTTGCCGAGAACGAGGGCGAGAGCTTTGAGGATTTGCTCAATGAAAGCCTGACAACTGTCAAGAGCGGAGAAGTTGTTGAGAAACCGATCATTAAGATCGACGCAACGCGCGTTTATCTTGATCTTGGTTTTAAGTATGAGGGCTATGTTGATATCAATGAATTTGATGAGACACCTGAAATAGGTGCCATGGTAAAAGCATACGTTGTTCATGTCAGCGACAGAGACTGCGAGGTAAAGCTATCCAAATCAAAAGTTGATAAAAATGTTGACCTTATCGCACTCGAAGAAGCTTACAAGAACAAAACCCCCGTTACTGTTAAGGTTGTAAGAGCAACCGAGAGAGGCGTCATCGCTTCCTACGGCACAGCTCAGCTTTACATATCTGCTTCTCAGCTCGGCCTTTTCTACGTTAAGAAGACCGAAGACAAAGTCGGCCAGGAACTCGAGGTACTCATTACCCGTTACGAGACTGACGACAAGGGCAGACTCAGAATCAGCGGTTCGGCAAAGACAATTCTTCTTCAGAAGAAGCAGGAAGCTGACGACGCATTCTGGGGCTCCATTGAAGTAGGTAAGACTTACAACGGAACCGTTAAAGGTCTCACAAAGACCGGCACAGGCGCTTTCATTGAACTTGAGCGCGGCTACGACGGATTCCTCCCTGCAAGGGAAGCTTCCTGGCTCAGAGTCAAAGAGATCAGCGAAGTTGTTAAAAAAGGCGACGTTATCAGAGTCAAGGTTCTTGATTTCAATCGCGAAAAGAACAGAATTAACCTTTCTGCCAAGTTCGAAGAGGATGATCCTTGGTATGATGCAGAGAACACCTATCAGGTTGGCGACATCCTGACGGTTACAGTTGCAAGATATGCCGTATCTAAAGAGGGCAAGCATTACGGTGTATTTGTAGACGTTGTACCGGGCGTTACAGCTCTTGTTCACATCTCGCACATTTCCAACAAGCGCATCCAGAGCGCAGAGGAATGCCTCGAAATCGGACAGCAGGTTGAAGCACAGGTTCTTTCAGTTAACGCTGAAGAGAAGAAACTCAGCCTCGGCATCAAAGAAGTTAAAGCTTACGATCCGCCGGCCAAAGAGGGCGACGATGAGGAAGCTGCCGAGAAGAAGGAAAGACCTGCCAGAAAAGAACGTTCCAATGCCGATAAAGACGCTGAAGGTTCAAAGAACACAGAGAAGAAGCCCAGAGCTCCCAAGAAGCCGAAAGAGGAAGAATTCCATGATGACGTTACACCGTCCGGAACTTCAATCGGTGATCTTATTGGCGATTTGACCTTCGATGAATAATCTTTAAAAAAATTTGACGAAACCTGTAAAACGCGCCTGTTTTCAGGCGCTAGGTTTTCGTTAGTTTATATCAGGAAGGAAATTGAAACAGATGATGAAGAAGAAAGAATTAATTGCGTGTCTCGCGAAAAAAAGCGGCTTCACAAAGAAGGACACTGAGATTATGCTGGATTGCATCTTTGATACCATCGGCGATCTCGTAGCTTCAGGCGAAGAGGTTCAGATCAACGGTTTCGGCGCATTCGGTGCTAAAGCACGTGCAGCAAGAAAAAGCGTTGACATCACCGGGTTAAAGAATGACAAGCGCACAAAGAACATGATCGAAGTTCCTGCAGCAAAAAAGGCTTATTTCCGCGTCGGCTCAGCTCTGAGACGTAAAATCAATGAATCCGCGGAGTGATCGGATCGTATCGCGCTTTAATTGCTTTGTTTTAACTCAACTAAAAATCGTATAACAGTCCGCACTTGCGGATATTGGAGGTGACAGATTTGCCTAACATTAAATCAGCTAAGAAAAGAGTTATTACTTCTGAGATTAGACGTCAGCGTAATTCTCAGGATAAATCAGCTCTCAGAAAGACAGTAAAGAAAGCTCGCATCGCTATCGCAGAGAATGCAGAGAACAAAGATGAGCTCGTAAAAGCTGCTAACATCAGCCTTGACAAAGCTGCTTCAAAGGGATTGATTCACAAGAATGCAGCAGCAAGAAAGAAATCAAGACTCGCCAAGAGCGCAAATGCAGCAGACGCTGAGAACTGATTAAAGTAATAATTTGCGGTATAACCCGCAAAAAGAATGGGGCTGCATTCCGCCGCTGCGGGTATTGCGGCCCTTCTTTTAAAAAGAAACAAAGGCAGCCTTTCTCAAAAGGCGCTTAACATAAATAGGACTTTCAGACGGAGGTTATAATACTATGGAAATCACAAAGAATGACAGAATCGGCGATATACTCACCATGAAGGAGAGCGCAGCAGACATACTTACCGAGTGCGGAATGCACTGCGTATACTGCCCGTCGGCAGCAATGGAGACTCTTGAGGAAGCATGCCTCGTGCACGGAATGGATGTCAATTACGTATTGGCCGAACTTAACGCGGCAGACTGATTTTTGGCTCTTTACGCAAGTCGCGATCTTTCAGATTAAAACTTAGTATTAACTATCTAAGCACACAAGGTGTCTTACGACAATTACCCGCGACTTGCTTTGCGCGAGCTCCCCGCTCGAAGTATATTCATACATCTTCGGGGTCGCGCACGCAAAAATAGCTCAAAAATCGCGCTTTTTGGCTCTTTGCGCAATATATTTCTAACAGATAATTTCTAAAAACCGGATACGGAGTACTAAACTATGGGAAACCTTTACTGCGGCGCGGCAAGAGTTGATATAACTCCCAAAATCGGCACGTGTCTTTTCGGATACAGACCTGACATCTACTGCGAAGGCGTTCACGATCATCTGAACGTGACTGCCGCGGCATTTTCGGACGGCAGTACAAGCTTTGTGCTTGTTACCTGCGACGTGTGCGAGATTGACTGTGACCTTGCAGACAGGATACTTGAGGAGACTTCGGCGCTCTGCGGCATCCCTAAAGCCAATGTAATCATCTCGGCTATCCACACGCACTCCGGTCCAAACGTTGCCGGCCTTGAAGGCTGGGGCGGCATTGATGTTGAATACTGCGACACCATATTTATCCCGTCAATCAAAAAAGCCGCTTACGAGGCGCTTCATTCGTTGAAAAAAGCTGTTGTAGGCGTTTCGACCACGAGGAGTGAAATCGGCGTCAACAGAAGAGAGATAAAGCGCGGAGGCTACGTTGTACTCGGTCAGAATCCATGGGGTGTATTTGACCCCGTCATGACTGTAATCGCAGTCAAAGACGAAGACGGCAAGGGCATCATAAACCTCATCCACTACGGCTGCCACTGCACCGCAGCAGGCGAGAACCGCGACATAAGCCGCGACTGGTCGGGAATCATGGTTGACCGCATGGAGAAGGAAACGGGCGTCATGACAGCTTATTGGCAAGGCTGCTGCGGTGACACGGGTCCCAGACTTCCCAATGGGCTTACGGTCGGCCTTGGCGATATTAAGTATGCAGAGGAGCTTGGCGCGATTGCCGGAAGCGACGCTGTGAGGGCTTACAAGCAGATAAGAAGGTTTGATGATGTAAGTATCAGGCTTTGTTCTGGCACAGTTAACGTGCCGCTCAGTCCTCTGCCGCCGCTTGATGAGATCGAAAAGCAAATCGCCTCGTATGAGCACCCTGAGAGCCTTGTCAATATTGACAGGCTGCGCTACAACCACCTCGCTTCTGTCATCGAGGCGCTCAAAGCCGGCAAGGATTACGGTGACAGGTTTACTTTCGAGGCGTCGATTCCTGTCATTGGCGATATCGTTTTCATGCCTTTCCCGTTCGAGGTTTTCTCCGAAACGGGCCTTAAGCTGAGAGCTTTCGCCGAAAAATACACGCACGTTCTTACACTTTCAAATTCAAACGGCACAAATCTCTATCTGCCGCCAAGGGGAGAAATCCTAAACGGCGGATACGAGGTTGAGTGCTTCCTTTACGGCCACGTATTCAACTTTACAAACGAGGCCGAGCTTACAATTGTTCAGGAGTATCTGCGCATCTTAGGCGCTTGATTAAAAGGGGGAAAATATTATGTACCGCATAGGTCAGGAGGAAATTGACGCTGTCGCAAGAGCGATAAAGACAAAAGACTTTTTTAAGATTAACGGCAGCGGAAAAGAAGTTTTTAATTTTGAAAACGAGTGGAAACAGTTTATCGGAACCGATTATGCGCTTTTAATGACGTCGGGTCATGCGGCGCTCGTCTCGGGTCTCATCGGAATGGGTGTGGGACCGGGCGACGAAGTAATCGTTCCCGCATACACATATATTGCTACGGCGCTTGCAGTGCTTGAAACGGGCGCTATTCCGGTCATCTGCGACGTTGACGATACGCTCACTATTGATGCGAAAGACGTTAAGAAAAAGATTTCGAAGCACACAAAGGCTATAATTCCTGTCCATATCCAGGGTTTCCCGTCGAATA
>Ga0310696_10004425_pt1 | contig 17236 bp, 17 predicted proteins | sample AusTroGonzalo_MG_4_FD_203885 | JGI IMG/M metagenome (GOLD analysis project Ga0310696, IMG submission 203885) | Bovine rumen microbial communities from tropical cattle in Woodstock, Queensland, Australia - Gonzalo_02 (v2) (version 2) | ecosystem: Host-associated > Mammals > Digestive system >...
CTTCCGCCTTGATCCCCGCCGGCTCTCCGAAGTCCACGTTTCAAAGAAATACGCCGGCAAAGACAACCGTGCGCTTTGCCTATCCTGCGGTCGGTACATGGTGCCGCGTCCGCAGTACAGATACGGCATCGCGGTGGACTCCGTCTGCCCGTTCTGCCTTGCTGGGTACAAGCCACCGAAGTTTTCAGCGTAGACACATTTCCATCAGTTTGCATTGACAGAGCAGATCGTGATTTTTAAAATACATGTAATCAATAAATTACAGTTTTCCTACGAAATCCAGCAAACCGCGACCTTCCGGAAATGGTTAAAAAAGCTGAAGGACAAAAGATCCCGAACAATCATCGTTCAGCGACTGGTTCGTCTGCAGGACGGATTGTTTGGCGACACCAAGAGTGTTGGTGACGGCGTTGGCGAACTGCGCTTTCATTTGGGCCCCGGGTACAGAATCTATTACACCATCCGGGGAAGCGTCATCATCTTGCTTCTTTGCGGAGGCGACAAATCGACTCAATCTGAAGATATCGCACTCGCAAAAAGACTTGCTAAGGAGATTGAGTAATGGCCGAAAAAATATTGGGGTTTGATGCGGCGGAATATCTTGAAACGGAAGATGACATTGCTTTGTTCCTGAGCGAAGCCCTGGCCACGGGAGATGTCAAACACATCGCCCATTGTCTCGGCATCGCAGCCAGAGCGAAAGGCATGACGTCCGTTGCCAGGGAAACAGGCCTTGCCCGGGAACAGCTATACCGTTCATTCAGCGAAGAAGGGAACCCTTCTCTCAAAAGCACTCTGGCTGTCATGAAGGCGCTGGGAATATCGCTAACCGCTACTCCCGCCAAGCATATATCGGCCTCAGTCTGACCTCCGAAGCCCCGTATAAGCTCGGTCAATTAGCAACAAGAGGAAACGAGGACACCATGTCAACGACCACTTTTGATCCCCGCAAGGCGAAACCCATGACCGCACAGGAAGTCGAATCGCTCAAGAAACTCTGCGACCAGCCGATTGACTTGACCGACATGCCGGAAACCACCGAGGCAGACTGGGCAGACGCCGACCGCGGCGTCTTCTACCGCCCTGTCAAGCAGCAGATCAGCATTCGCCTGGATTCCGACGTCCTGCAGTGGCTGCGCTCCAAAGGGCGCGGGTACCAATCCAGAATCAACCAGATTCTCCGCAGCGCAATGACTGACGAGCTCAACGCAAAAAATTCTTTGTGACTGTCCGGCCCTCGACAAAAGGCACTCAGAGCACTTCGATGCGTTCAACGCCGAGCCCGACAAAAAGAACGCGCACACGCTTAAGCCGATCTAAATCGACGTCCGGGAGGTGCTGAGCGTACTCCAAGAGCTGCTCCCGGGCCTGCTCCCATTTCTGATCCTTCTTCGCCTCGCTCGCTTCGCTCTTGGAAAGATACTTGAGTTCGAACAGATAGGCGGGCCGGCTCCGATCCCGGGGGCGGAGAACCAGGTCGGCAAACTTGTGGACGACAGGAACGTCCTCCTCGGCCCGGGCTTCGTACTCGCCAGAGAAGTTGGCGATTGAGCACAGGACCGCCTCGAAAACACTTTCCGCAAGGTGCGAAAAGACATGGCTGCCGCTGCGCTCGTTGAGGAGCTGGGCGGTCTGCCTGACAAAGGGCTCGGGATTGCCGATCTTGAGCTCGGAAAACGCGGGCACAAAGGCATCCATGGCCAGATACGGATGTCTGAAGCCATGCAGCATCGTGAGGTAGTACTCAAAGAACTGCTTTGCGACCGCGATGTTGGGAACGGCAAGCTCCCTTTTCCCGTTGCCCCTGTAGGTCAGAAAGCCAAAGCTGATGAGGAGCTTCAGGAGATCCTCCCGGGTGAGCAGCTCCTTGTTGTGCAGATTGATTGCGAGCGGAAGCACGCCGTAGCCGATGGGCTGGCGCTGCACGGCAGCCTCTACGATGGCCTGCACATCAGAGAGCTTTCCCTGAGACAGAACGCCGTGGATCTTCCCCAGATCTGGAGCGAAAGCCGGATCGAGCACCTCATCCGGCTCCCTGTCTTCATTGCGAAGGTTGCCGAGGTAATACAGGCACATGGAGGCGTTGAACACGGATAACTCACTGTTCGGGCTGAAGCGGTAGCCGTTGTACAGGGTCTTCATCCGCTCAAAGACCGCGTCCCTAGTCACCCCCGTACGCTCAAGATCGACAAGCTGCGGGATGAGATCCCTGAGTTCCTCGTCCGTGAAGCCGAACATGCCGGCAAACATCGAAGAATGACTGATGTCGTTCGCGATATTGAACCCGGAGGTCAGAGAATCGAGAGAAACAGTTGTGACGCCTGTGATGAACACGCGCTCGACCGGACCATCGGTTGTTGCCGTTTTGAGCTGCGCATAAAAGTTCTTGTAGAAGCCCCCGGATTTTGTCATCTCAAGGAATGTCTGCTTGTCCGTTGCGATCAATTCGTTGGCGAACTGATCGTACTCGTCGATGATGACGTAGATTTTGTCCTGTGTCTGGGCCTGATAGAGGCTGAAAAAGTCCCGCATGAAATCGGCCGGCGAGTTGTACTGTCTGTTCAGAACAACCTTGACATCATCCATGGGGTAGCGGACAAGAAAGTCGCGGATTGCACTTTGAACCGCCAGAGTGAATGAGGCCTGGACATCGGATGAAGCAATGCCGGAAAAGTCAAAACTCAAGACACGGTACGATCCGGCAAGCGCTGTTTTGTGATCGGCAATGTAGGTTCCCGAAAAGTTGCGTTCAAAATCCCCGGCGACAGCCTTGTCGTAGTACGCACGCAGCATTCTGGCGAACAGCGTCTTGCCGAAGCGGCGGGGACGGACGATCAGGGGGTAGCGGATGGCCGACTGCTCCAGAAGCTCGATGTACCGGGTCTTGTCAACATAGACATAACCATCTTTTTGCAGGTCAGCGAACTGTGCAATTCCATAGGGATTGAATTTGAGCTTGGGCTGAGTCATAGTCTGCAGGAAAAAACGTTCGGGTTTTCGGATTTTAGCCCAGAGGGAACTCTTCCCTGGCCACAGCAAAGAGGAGCCGTTGCGGCTCTCGCAGACTGCGTACGTTTTTTGGCACGTCACCTGACGATGTCGACAAAAAACAGAAGCCGCACCCTCAGGCAATCTCGGCGCGGCTGTTCCGTTTCCTGCCACTTCGTGGGCCGTAACGATCTCTCGCCGGGTGCCCGCAACAGGAACGTATCTGTCTTGAAACAGAGACCGGGCCTTCAGGTCAACTCAGCACGGCCATTCCAATCCCTGCCACTCTGCAAGCTCGTAACGATTTCTCGCCGAGTACCCGCAGCAGGGATGTATCTGTTCTCGCAAGCATTATCACACAAAATGAGATATTTTTCAAATCGTGGATCGGGCTCCCTCATGCTTTCTCCTGACTCTTTCACCCCCTGAGCAGCTGTCGTGGCTGCCTTGGCTGCGTCTTAACGATCTATTTACAATACAATATAGGTACTTACCGTGTTATAAATAATGCATTATGACAATGGTTACCGTGAAAATCGGCCTCAAGCGCCTGGGGTCCGATCTTTGCAAGGCTCGGAAGAGAAGGCGAATCAAAGAGGAGTTGATGGCCGAGCGCATCGGCGTCACCCGCGCGACCTTGCGGCGCATGGAACAGGGACTGCCCACCGTCAGCATGGGAACCTACGCAGCCGCCGTGTACTGCCTCTCGCCCGAGCGTTTCAAGGCGTTCATCAGCATCCTGTCATCGGAAAATGACGAGCTGGGCCAGACGATTCTGGATCTGAACCTTCCGAAGCGCATTCGAGGGGGAAGCAAGATATGACCCTCCTGGTGACGATGGACTGGCTGGGTGAACGCCAGAAAGTCGGTGAGCTCTCGGTCTTCAGCAATCACGGGAAGACTTCGTATCAGTTTGTTTATGCCGAGGAATGGGTCAGGAAGGGATTTCAGCTTGATCCGCGGCTTCCCCTGACGGCAAGTCAAATCGCGCACAGCGCCGTCCTGCCAGGGGCGTTCCAGGATATTTCGCCGGACCGCTGGGGCCGGATGATCCAACAGAGAGCGCATCGCGGCGGCATGAGCGAAGTTGATTCCATGCTCTGCGTGAGCGACCGCATGCGCATGGGTGCCCTTCGCCTGAGCCTGTCCGGCAATCCCGAAACATTCGTTTCTGAATATGCAGACAGTCCGGAGTTGGTTCATCTCCGGGATCTGGAAGAAGCAAGCCTGAGAGTCGAAAAAGGCCTGGAAACGGCTCAGGATCTGGAACTGCTCCTGGGACCCGGCTCTTCGCTGGGCGGCGCGCACCCGAAGGCGACTGTTCAGGACGGGGAACGCCTCCTTCTGGCGAAGTTCCAGTCCGGCATGGACGCCGGGCGCGCACGCTCCTGGGAAGCAACGATGCTGGATCTGGCGCAAATGGCGGGAATCCCCGCCGCCGAACACCGCCTGCTGAACAAGGATTCTGAGCGACCGATTCTGCTGCTTTCCCGGTTCGACCGAATGGGAACGAAGCGCATCCCGTTCGCTTCCGCGATGACGCTTGCCGGCGCTCAGGACGATGAGGAGTTCAGTTATGCGCTGCTCTCGGACACCGTTTCCCGATACTCGGCGCAGCCGTACCGCGACAACTGCGACCTATGGCGGCGCATGGTCTTCAACGCCGTCGCGGGCAACACTGACGACCACCTGAGAAACCATGGCTTTCAGCGTACCCGCCAGGGCTGGGTGCTCTCCCCCGTCTATGACCTGAATCCCTGCGTTGAGCCTTTTGAGAGCCGCATTCATGCGCTGAATTTTCTTGACCATGCCCACCCGTCTCTTGAAGTCTGCAAGGTGCTGGGAAGGGAATACTTCGGCCTGAAGAAAGCCGACATCCAGACGGGGCTTGTTCGCATTGGCGCAGCGCTTGCGAAGTGGCGCGATGCGGCGCGTCTGAATGGTTTGACGGACGGCGAGATCAATGCCTGGGAAAACGCATTTGAACACGAGGCAAAGGACAGACTGGTTCATCTTGCGGATCGCGCTGATATAATTATCTTGTAATCACTGGGTAATTATCTTTTGCGGTTGGCTGGACTATGCGAGAGGACTACGACGATAAGGCTGCGAACCCCCGCACCAATCCGCAAGCGAGGGAACTGAAGCAGCAAATAACAATCAAGATCGCCCCGACTGTCATCCAGTACTTCAAGGAGGAGGCGGCAAGAACGAGCATCCCCTATCAGACGCTCATCAACATGTACCTTGCCGATTGCGTCAAATCCAAGCGGAGACTGGATCTTTCCTGGCGACCTGCCTAACCAGCAGAAGACGCCGCGAGCGCGGCGAGCAATGAACTGACTTGCAGGAGGGAGAAGCGATGATGAGCCTGATGACCTATGCATGCATTGTTGGCGCTAACTTTCTTGCCGGCTGCATTTTTGGCTTGTGCGTATCCCAGCGCAGCGACAGTCTCATTCAACACGTTCTTGTGATCGGCTACTACTTCGCCGGAGCTGCGGGATTTCTGATGCTTGTCTTGAATCTGTTCCTCATTTGCTTTGGAGAAATTGGCTGACGAGTGCCTCGATGGAGGGCTGAACAAAAACAGATACAGACTTCAGCCCTCCCTCCCGGTCAGAAGTTTGACCCAAAACTGCTCGAACTGTCGAAACTGCTCGAACTGTCAAAGCTGCTAAAGCTGTCAAAGCTGCTGCTAAAGCTGTCGAAGCTGCTCGAACTGTCAATGCTGCTAAAGCTGTCGAAGCTGCTGCCAAAACTGTCGGAGCTGTCAAAACCGCTCCCGAAACCATCCGAAGAGTCAAACCCGCCCCCCGGTCCGAAGTCCGAACCCATGCCGGTCGTGTCCGAGAAATTCGCCGTAGGATCAAGCGCCGTTCCGTGATAGATGTTGTCCGGCTCGTGTGCATACACGGGATTTGTCTGTCGGCTCAGCCAATCGTCGGCAAGAGCGGGAGCGCCGCCCGCGGGCATGGCCGAATCCGCATCCTCCTGCCACATGTGACCCGATGCTGCATAGGCGCCCCCCGCCATCCCAGCCGCAGCAGCCAGCCCTGCGCCAAGCTCTGAATAGTCCGTGCGGGAATCATCGGCCCCGCTCTTACTGCCTTGAACCCGGGCCGCCCCCTGCTGCGGGGTTGCATACTGTCTTGAACGCTCACGCCACTGCCGCCATTCCTTCCACTCCCGGGGTTCTTCCAGGGAAGCTCCGTCCTTTCCGAGCAAGAACTTTCTGGTCAGTTTGTACAGAACGAAACCAAGCACAATCACAAGCAGCATTTCCATATCGCATCTCCTGTCCGTCCGGCATTAGCCCTTCTGCTTCAAATTGAATCCCGCATCCCGCTAGGAACTCCATCCTCCTGCGCCCGCCCCGGGCCGCGGTCTGGCTCATCGCCCAATTCGTCATCCTCCGAAGCCAGCGGGTCCGGTCCAAAAAACGCCAGTTCGCCCATAAATTCCTTGCGGAACTGTTCGATCCGGGGGCACACCAGACCGAGAGCCTCGTTCTCCGGGTAAAGCTCATTCCACCGGACAAGCAGTTTGTCGAGGTCAATATCCACGCTCTCGACCAAGTCGCGGATGTCCTTGAGCGGCACTCTGCCCCAGCTCTGCCTCAGAGTCCGACAGTGCCGCTCGATAACGCCGAACACACCAAAGGGAGCCATCTCTTCGGAAAGCGCCGCCCGAATCCTTCCGTCAGCCACCCAGTACAGGAGTCCCGAGCCGTCCGGATAGACAAGAGACACCCGGTTCATGCCTCCCGCGCTCGGATCGTCCTGCAACTGCGCACCGTCGGAGAATCGCTGGATGATGACGGCATCGTCCTGGGACTGCTCAAGCCATTCTCCGATCCGCCCCTCGGCGCAGCACCGCTCGAACCGCTTCAACTGAAGCCTTGCTATCGTGGCCCGCTCGGTCTTTCTCGTCAGAAGCCCGGTAATGTAAGCCCTGGTCTCCGGAAATTTCGCCATGTATTCATCCCTGAACCGCTCGTATTCCGCCTCATCAAGTTCGCTCCTGGCGATATCCAGAACGTTCTTCACCATGCGATCGAAAACATCCATGCCTGCAGCTGTGTTTGGCCATTAAGAAATCCCCAACTGAGGAATTCTTAATGGCCAAACATAGCAGCATTCATGCCCATCTCAAATCCTCCTCGCAAACCTCGCTCAAACAGCTTCGCGCCTCACCCCTACAGACGGGCGATCTGGGCCAGAAACTCAAAATCAGAGTAGTTGTCCAGCTCCGGACAAATATTCATGGGCTTGGAAAGGCTCTGCCTCAGACATGGATACCCCGTGGTCCGCATCCAGAGCTGCACTTGTCCGGGATCCCATTTCTCACCCTCCTGCCACTGCTTGATGAATCGGGCTCCCTGGCTCGATTGCCAAGCCAGATAGCTTCCGGGGACATCGGGCGTGCTCTCCCAGCCCAGGACAACCGGATCACTGTTCTGCACGATCCAGCGGAATTTCGACTTGAACCGCTCCAGAAACACGTCGATCCGCCAGCTCTGCCCCTTGTCCATGATCGCCATTCCACAAGCCGGCCCCATTGCAAATCCATCGATCAGCTTCACGGCATCCACCGTCTCCTGATCGAGCATGACGCTCAGGGCAAGGTTCGGCTGCTGGCATTGCTTCGTGCCAAGCCAGTCCTTGAAGCAGCCCCCTTCCCGCCGCTCAAGATAGGGCTTGAGCCCGGGATTCAGGACCGGTCCCTCCGGAAGCTCCTGCCAAAACTTCGGCCGGGCATCGGCGCTCCAGCCGCGGCCGCGAACCCAAGAAGCAATGCGCGGGCTGCGCATCCACTTGCTGTCGCCGTCCTCCCCACCCCAGACCAGATAGGTGCCGCATGCCTGCGGCTCCTGCGAAGCGTTCCGGACATATTTCGCGTCCTTGACGGCATCGCTGAACTTGCTGTGAAACGCTATGAGGAAGTCCGCGTAGTCATCGCTGGTACGGCTGGGGTTGCCACCGCCGACCCACATGTGCACCGAGTCGATGATGCAGCCAAGAGCCCGAATCATCTCGCGGTCAAGCATCACGTTCCGGGCAAGAACGGTTCTTTCAGGGGAGGAATCTTCCGGGATATAGGTTTCCGTCATAGCGAATCTCCCAGAACCACGGAGACGTCCTGCCATCCAGGCGCCCCGTCCTTGAGCAGACGCGCACCCAGGGGCTCCACGACACCCCAGAACATGTTGTTGATTCTCTCGAGCGCCTCCTTCGGGCTCACGTCGTAGCCATCGCACTGCTCCTTGTCGATGTTGAGCCAGCCGCTCTCGAATCCGATGCCCTGCTCCGCAGCCTCCTTGGCAAAGAGCGCCGAACTCATGATCGCCAGGCGCATCACGGGAGCGTTGATGACGGCGTTCGACGAACTCATGATCGCCTGAATCGAGGCCATCAGGCTGTGCGCGAACTCAAAATAGTTCTCCCGGAGCCTCGGATCCCGGCATAGATACACCTGCTCCACATGGCTGTCCAAGGCGCGCCAGTCCTCGGGCGTCGGCGCCATCTTGAGCACGCAGTCCGAGGCGCAGCTCACCGCAACCAGGGTCATGTCCACCGCAATGATCGCCTCCTCGGCAATCTTCTCCTCGCAAAACTTCTCGAACAGGCCTTCCACAATCTCCGCGTTCCTGTTGGTCATGCTTGTGTGTCTCAGGAACAGCGAGAAGGCGATGAAGTAGCACGGCACCAAGGCGCGCGAGCGCGTCAGCGCCTTCGGATCGCGTCCGTAGAGAAAATCCTCAAAGCAGGCTGCCGTGACCGGATTGACGGGACGCTGCTTACCGCGCTGGAAAAGATGCTGCCAAATCTTCATGGGCCCTCCGTGCAAAAGTTTTCCCGATTCAAAAAAATCTCTGTTCATTCCCCGGTCTATCCTCAATCCCATTTGCATCCTCCGGCGCCGCAAAGGCAGTTTTCCTTTGCAGCGCCGCCGCAATTCCCACTTGGATTTCCCGCGTTCAGTCTTCACGCCGGAAAAGGCTCTTTTTCCGGCCCCGGGCTCTGGCGCGAAGCGGGTGCTTTCGTCACCGGCAGCCCACCCTTGCCTGGAAAATCATGTCCTGAATGAGCGGCCAACCTATTCATTCAAAAGGACTTTTCCAAAATCGGACCAAATCCTCCCCACCGTTTCCAGTGCATTCTTCCCGGCGGGAGCAGCGGCGCTGTTTGTCTTTTTCTTTTCTACTAGCAGGTATTATATACTAATTATTAGAAAAAATCAATTTTCAGTGCAAAAGGCTAAGTTTTCCCAAAAATCAGCAAAGGCAGAAGGCTACAATGCGCAGAAACGACCACTTTGACCTGCGCCGCCGGGTGGCAGCGCAAAGGACGCGCCATGCCCCAATTTGACTATCCGCTCATTCTTGCCGCTCTGATCGAGAAGCGAGCCAGGGCGCAAGACCGGGATTTCGATCGCTACCGAACCGCCTGGCACGTGCTCAGAAGGAACGAAACGACGGCTGAGCGCGTTCTGGAACACTATGGCCTTGCGGACGCCGATCCGGTGGCGTTTCTGCACCGCGTGCTTGAGGAAGGTCCGTTTGCCGGGAAAGGCTGGATCAGAACCGGCGCCGCCCGCGGCTGCGCGCAGTACCTGGCGGGCAGTCTCCCGGCCAGGAGCGAAATATCCTGCGCGTTTGACGGGGCGCTCCCGGTTGCCGTGGAACTCGCGCTAGCGGGCTTTTGCGCCGAGTTCGAGTGCGAGAGCGGACCGGAGAGCGAACTGTTCAGGCTGACTGCTGGCCTTGCGGAGGTCTGCGGTCCTGGCAAGATCAATCTGCGCCCTCTCAAGGGGACTTTCGCCAACTTGCCGTCCTTCATCGCCCTTGAGTACAACGGAAGGTCGACCGCGGACGCCGCACCGGCCGGCTTCGGCAGCCTTTCGGAGATTCTGTCGGCCTTCATGTCCGAGAGGACTCTGGTGTACACCTCTTCGACCCTGCTCTGGCAGGCGACGCGGGACGCGGAACTCCTGCGCGAGGAACTGGTGCAGAAAAAGCTCCTTGCCGCCGTAGTGAAGCTCCCCTTTGCGCTCTCCTCGTCTCCGGTCTACGGCTCGGCTCTGCTTGTTCTGAACAAAGGAAACGTCGCGGGCTCGGTCCGGTTCCTTGACTACTCCGACGTAAAGGTCAGAGCGGGCGAGAGCAATGCGTGGGAGATTCCGTTTGACAAAGTCAAGACGGACGGCACCGAGGCAGCCGGCAGCGGCGAAGACGAGCCCGAGTCCGATCCCCGCCGGATCGGGCTGTTCCTCGCCGACGCGCTGTACTACATGAGGAAGCAGAGCAAGCAGAATCAGACCGCCGGCCAGTCCGTCTCCTTCAAAAAACTGGCCGAAAACGGCAACCTCCTTGACATGAAGCGCTACGGCTCGAGGACGGCGAACATGATCACCGCCCTGCTCGCCCCCGTCGACGGCGTGCGCAAGGCCCTGCCGCTCAGCGAGATCGCCGACATCAGCCGCGCGCTCATGATCACGGACGACGGCCGCGGCCCGGCGTACAAGGAAGTCATGCAGGGCGACATCGACAAGTTCGGCTTCATTTGCGAGCCAAAGAAGCAGATCCGAACGGAAACGGACCTGGGAAACCGAAGGGCCCGTCAGGCGACGCTGCGCCCCAGGGACATCATCCTTGCCGTGCGCGGCGCCGCCGGAATGGTGGGATACGCTCTCGCGCCGAGCGAGTGCACGATCGCGGGTCAGCAGTTCGTCATCATCCGGCCAAAGAAGGCGTTTGCAGAAAGCTTTCCGCCCTCCTTCCTCTTCAGATACCTCAGGTCCGCGTTCATTCAGGACTATCTGAAAAGCAGAAACCTGGGAGAGAAGCTGCCGCGCCTGAAGATGGGCGACATCGAATCCATCCCGGTCATCAAGCCCTCGCAGGAGGCGCTCCGCGAAGACCAGGCCCGCTTTGAGCGGCAGATCGAGGCCCGCGAACAAATCCTGAAGCTCGAACAAACCATCCGCGGCAACGAACTTGACTCCCAGATCTTCGACGTCTCCGAGGACGACGGCCTCCCAAGGTTCTAGCCGCAGCGCCTTTCCCGGAACGGCGCTCCACAAACTGAAACCGCCCGGAGCATCACTGCCCAGGGCGGTTTCAAGCGCGAACCGGCTTCAAAATCAGTTAACTAACTTTGCGAACGGCTGGCTAGTGGAGGTCATAGTAGCTCGCCCCGAGGCTGTCGATCTGTTCCCAATCTTCACCCTCGATCACCTCCACCCCACAATCATTCACTTCATAGTCCGGCTCGGAGAGTTCGATCCGAAACTCCTTGAGCATATCCGCGAGTTTATGAGGGTCAACCGGCCAGTCGAAAAACTGCTCATTGTCGAGATATCCATCCAGATCTCCAAGCTGGTCCGCACTAAGCTCGAATTCCGCTCCGTGCTCGGCCAGAATCGCCTTCATTTTTTCTCTGGGAATGTAATAGAGGTGTTTCGAGGAATAACCATCGGCAGACCAGGAATCTTTCAGAACCCCCTTGTCAAGAAATGTTGTAAGACTGTAAATGGCGTCCTTCTCGAAGTTGTCTTCATCAACGTCATCGGGGAGAAGGTAATGCCAGTCTTCATATCCCTCATAATTCATCCAGGCAACCACGTAGCGATCCTTTTCGCTCGCCTCGTTCGTAGACCATGGATTGATCCGCTTAACCTGAATATCGTCCGCCACCGTGCCGTCGTCATCTTCCACGCTCACCTGCTCAAGGCTGTGGTCCGCAAAAAACTCTTCGGAACTCAGCTTCTCAACCTGCGCTCCGGCCCACTCGCTTCCGTCCTTCTCATACACGAGCCGCCCATCGCACATCTCCCACCAATCAATCTCGCGCTCACCATCATCATCCTCATTCAGTGCTTTGTAAAACTTGTCGTAATTCGACTTGTCCATGCCGTAAAGCGACATCTGGCACAAGCCTTCACTTCTAATCGTCAGTGTCAAAGACATATACCCCCCTCTAAAGGTCTATCAAAAAGCGGACATCGACCCGCCGTCCTCCCGGCGGCAGAAGATTCGACATCCCGGATCCCATAGAAGCGGCCCGGTAAGAGTGCGCGGCTGCCTGCCCGGCAGTTTCTGCACGCGAACCGCATACATCTGATTTTGATGCGGTTGTCCTCATCATTGATAATTTGCCGGCCAGGTGGATCTCTGGCACCAGCGGGCGATCCCGGCAGGGTCCGGCCCGATGCTTTCAACGGCCTTGAAATCTCCGTCGAATGCCTGCAGCCCGGCCGCTCCGCGACACCAGGATGCCGTCTTGGACAAGATGACCACGAACTCTTGCAGAATCTCCTCAAGCCGATGAGGGTCTACATCCCAGTCAAACTTTGTCTTGGCAATGTACTTGTCCAAATCCCGGAGCTTGGCTGCATCAATCCCAAATTCTTTTCCGTGCTCGGTCAGAATCGCCTTCATTTTTTCTTTGGGAATGTAATAAAAGTGTGATGAGGAATAACCCCAGGCAAGCCAGTTGTCATTAAGAGCCGATTTGTCTATGAGGGGCCGGAAGCAGTAGAAGGCATCTGCTTCAAAGTTTTCTTTCACAACATCATCGGGGAGGTAGTAATGCCAATCTGCGTAGAACGACTCCTCCTTCGCTGCCAGATTCTTCCAAACCCGTACATAGCGGTCCATCCCCTTCTCCGCGCCCGTGCGGGTGATGATCGGCTTGATCCGGACATCTTCCGCCAGATAGTCCCAGCTGAGGTCAGTCGGGGTTAGACTATCGAAATACACTTTCAACTTGATGTTGTCCTTGGCAAAAAACTCGTCGGAACCCAGCCTGGCAAGCTTCGCTCCGCTTGAAAGTTTGACCTCGCCGTTCTGCCCTTCGCTCAAATCTTCCAGGCTAACTTCACCGCTGCGCAACGCTTCGGCAAGTGCCTGGCAGCCCGGCTCGTCCGTACCGTAAAGCGCCATCTGGAACGCACCTCTGCAAGTAAGACTCACTTGCAAAGCCGTAGCCGCCCCTCTGTAAGGCATCTGGTCAATGTAGTCCCACCCATAGGAGATTCTGCTGTTTGAAGCCTTGTCGCACACCAGCATGCCGGGACCTAGAGGACGCCATTGCGCGCCGGTGGATTGAACCAAAAACTCTTCCAGAACTTCCGCAAGCTTTTGAGGGTCCGCTCTCCACTCAAACTCCCCGTTGGCTATGTACCCATCCAGATCCTTGAGCTTGTCCGCTTCTATCCCGAGTTCCTCCCCGTGCCCGGCCAGGAGCGCCTTCATTTTTTCTCTGGGAATGTAATAAAACGACGTGGACGTACCATTGGCGCACCAGTCCTCGGAAAGGACCGGGCGGTCAATCTTCGGGCGGACCCCGTAAAAGGCATCCGCTTCGAAATTGCCTTCCTCCACGTCATCGGGGAGATTGAACTGCCAATCCGAATACACCCGCTGGTAGCGCGGCTTTGCAATGTTTTGACATCTGGTCCCTTGAAGATGCTGCCAAACCAGGGCATAGCGGTCCATTCCTTCCGCCCCGTCCGTCTTTCCGCAAAGAATCGGCCTGATCCGGACATCTTCCGCCACGGTGCCGCCGCTGGCGTTGCGCACGGCCACCTTGAAGCTGTCTTCAGCAAAAAACTCGTCCGTACCCAGCCGGGTCATTTTCGCGTCGGCTGAAATCTTGAACAGTTTTTTGCCCAGCTTGCGCACGATTTTGTCCAGGTCCGGCACATTGGCGAACCACTGACGGCGGATTTGAAAATCAGCATTGCTTGACGGCGCATCATCATCCAGCACCCTGAAATATTCGCCGGCTGACTCGCAAAACTGTTGGTAGACCGGCCCGTCCATGCCGGAAAGCGCCAAAAGGGCCATCCTGTACGCGCCATCGCTTCTGATGTTCACTGTCAAAGACATATATCTTCCTTTGAAGGCTTGTCAAAATTGTCATGAAAAAGCGGATACCGGCCCGCCATTCTCCCGTCGCGTTTTTTCCCAGCAGGATTTCGGGAGAAATGGCAAGCCGCCCGTCCAGCTATCCGCCGTTTGCCTTGTTTTCCCTGGCTTCGCAAACGGCCAGACAGACCTTCAGGCAAAACTCCGGCGTCAGGATTTCCGCCGGCACATACTCGAGCACATCAGCATCGTATTTATCATCGTCAAATTCGCTGGCAACTACACTTGCAACGACCGCAGCGAGGCACACTTGAGCCGTCCGCTGAGCCTCCGGCACATACTCCAGAACCTTGCCGCCATGCTTGACCGAATTGGCCGCCACCAGGCACATTTCCTGCGTCCGCAGGGCCTCAGGTACATCCCCCAGCCAAGCACCGTTCTTGACCGCCTCCATGCACAGTTCAGCCGTCCTCAGCTCATTGGGCACGTAGTACAGCGAACCGCCGGCGCTCTTGACCGCCGCCATGCACAGTTCAGGCGTACGCAGATCCCACGGCACCTTAGCCAGCCCCACACCACTCTTGACCGCCGCCATGCACAATTCGGGAGTCCGCTGCTCCTCAGGCACATACTTCAGCGCACGGCCATCTTTCGCGACCGCCGCCGAGAGCAATTCAGGCGTCCATAGCTCCTCGGGCACATCGTCCACCGTAAGATAATCCACAGCGCCACTCACCTTGAACGCCGCCAGGCATATTTCAGCCGTCCGCATCTCCTTCGGCACAGAGTACAGCCGGAGAGCGTTATCCCTCACCAGCGCCAGGAAAAATTCGGGCGTGCGCACTGCCTCCGGCACATCACGCAACGAAGCACGGTTCTTGAGGGCCGCGAGGCATAATTGAGGCGTGCGCAGAGCCTCTGGCACATAACTCAGATCATTCTCTTCCAGAATCGATTGCGACATGTCTCTGGTGACCGCCGCCATACACACTTCAGCCGTCCGAAGAGCCTCAGGCACATACTTCAACTTACCACCGTTCTTGACAGACGCCAGGCATATTTCAGGCGTACGCAGTGCCTCAGGCACATACTCCAGCGCGCTACCGTCAGTCTTGACCGCCTCCAGGCACAGTTCAGCCGTACGCAGAGCCTTCGGTACATATTCCAGTGCCAACGAAGAGGATACACCGGCCGGCTTGCGCCACTTGACCGCCTCCAGGCACAACTCAGGCGTGCGCTGAGCCTCCGGCACATGCTCCAGCGCCGTACCGTCAGCCTTGACCGCCTCCAGGCACATCTCAGGCGTCCGCAGAGCCTCCGGCACATACTGCAGCGCGCCGCCCCACTTCTTGACCGCCGCGAGGCACATTTCAGCCGTTCGCTGCGCTTCAGGCAAATAATCCAGCGCGCCACGTGTCTGAGCCGCCGCCAGGCGAACTTCCGCCGTCTTCATCTGATCGGGCACATCCCACGTTGCCAGACCGGCATCCTTGATCGCCGCCACGAAAAATTCAGGCGTGCGCAGTGCCTCCGGCACAGTCTTCAGCCCACCTGCCTTGACCGCCTCAGTGCACATTTCGAGCGTAATCTTGTCCTCCGGTACGCACTTGAGCAGCGGCTTAAAATATTTCTCTTTGTCTCTCGATAAATCCGTAAGACTCCTTGCGCTCGCGACCGCCGCCAGACACACTTCAGGCGTCCGGAGCTTCTTCGGCACAGCCTTCAGCGCCAGGGCATCGGCCTTGACAGCCGCCAGACACAGTTCAGGCGTTCTGAGCTTGCTCGGCACCTTGCCCAGAATATCCGTGATAAGCGATTTCGACATATGCACCTCAACCAAAGCTTGTCAAAATAGACATGAAAAAGCGGACATCGGCATGCCATCCTTCCGGTCTACCCAGTGGAAGGGGTTTCCCTTTGAAGTTTCGGACATCCAATTCCCGGGGGTTTGTATACCCCCCCCCTCTTAAGCGAACCTTAAACCGCTATTTCCTGACGCCTTTGCTTACCCTGCCGCAATACTTCTTCAACTCTTTCAAAACAAATCTGATCCGGAAAATAAGATTATCGGCAGGAATATGCGAAGGCTTGGAGCCATGCGCGCCTGCCCGGTGCGCGGCGGCTGATGGCTTGGGAGTTCCTGAGAGGAAACAGCATGCATCTGATTTTGATGCAGCTGTCCATACCATTGGAAATGTGCCGGTCCCCCTCCACGCATAAAGTCAGGGGAGTGGGGCCCTCACTACTTGCACTTGTTTTTCTTAGAAGGAGGCCATATGGCAATCGCTCTTGCAGTCCAACGTGGAAATTTGGTTTATGTGTACGATGAGCGCAATCGTCAGATTTTTTCAATGTTCGGAAAACTGCACGGCTATACGTCGAGCACTGTCGCTATCGTGAAGGGCAACCTAGTCTACACTTACGACGAGAAAGGACGCTTTATCACATCCCGCTCTGCGCGCTAGGCCCAAGTTCGGCTTGTAGCAGCCAAGGCGAAACCCCGTACAGTTTCTGTAGTGGGGTTTTCATTTTGGAGGGACAGAGAGTTCAGCTGTCAGGGGCGGCGGGATTGCATCTGATTTTGATGCAGTCATCCTTATCATGGGACATGTGCCGGCGGGATGGTCCGGGAAAGAGCGGCAATCCGCCCCACCCTCGAAGCATTTCGGCGGATCACCTCCCGCCGGTCGCTCCGCCCCCTGCAGAGCACACGCATGAAGTGCCCCGGCACGCCGGACCAATCCTGAACGTCCAATGCTTTGATGCTTCGCTTCTTCTGGAGCGTGTGCCTTTTCTTTCTTCGAAATAAGGAGATTTCGTCAACTACCCTCGCCTGAAGGCGAAGGCTTGTGAAAGCCTTGGGTGACTAGCCTAAGTTTGCCGAAAGACGAACTACGTTGGTTGAGAATACATAGGCACTGCAGGATGTACATCCCAGTCTTGCACTCTGCGGTCCGCGATTAAAAGCGCTTGAAGGGTAAGGCGCGGTGTTGAGGACACGTAAACCTCTTCCAACATTGGCGAAGGATGACTACCGGCCCGAAAGGGCTGTGAAAGCGGAACCCGCGTGGTATCCGCAAAGGAGAACAGTTTGAAAGTCTTTGTTTTGAGCATGCGCGGCAAGCCGCTTATGCCGACTTCTCCGCCAAGGGCGAGGAAACTGCTCAAGGCGGGCAAGGCACGGGTTGAGCGCCGTGAACCGTTCACCATTCGGATGACAATTCCGACAGGCGAAACGGTTCAGCCCATCACGCTCGGCATTGATGCCGGCTATCGGCATATTGGTCTTAGCGCAACCACTGCCAAGGAGGAATTGTTTGCTTCTGAGGTGGAGTTGCGCACCGATGTGAGCAAACTGCTTTCGGATCGCCGTGA
>Ga0310696_10004426_pt1 | contig 17235 bp, 19 predicted proteins | sample AusTroGonzalo_MG_4_FD_203885 | JGI IMG/M metagenome (GOLD analysis project Ga0310696, IMG submission 203885) | Bovine rumen microbial communities from tropical cattle in Woodstock, Queensland, Australia - Gonzalo_02 (v2) (version 2) | ecosystem: Host-associated > Mammals > Digestive system >...
CTATGCAGGCACAAAGCCTAGTAGCTTTACACAGCTTCACAGAATCAATAATATCGCAGGCATCACAGTAACACCGTCTACTATTGATGCTTCGGCATTAGAGGATTACGTTACAAAGACCGTTGCAGGACGTGGTGACACAGGCGGAACATGGCCCATCACCGTCAACTTTACACCTGAGACAGCTACTGAGTGGGCTAACCTTATCAGTGCTTATCAGACAGCAAAGGCATCTAACCTCAATATGTGGTTTGAGATGATCGTTCCCGGTTTCACCGATGCGTTCTTCGTAATCGCACAGCCACCCGAGGTAATGCCTCAGCCCGAAGCAGCGCAGAACGGACTGTTTACGGTTGAGTTCCCGCTCATCATTGTTGAGCCTAAGGGACTTTCTTCAAAGGTAGCTTTCACCTGATAGGAAAGCACAATTAAATAGTTTTCAAGGGATTCAAGGGCGGGGGAAACCTCGCCCTTCCTTTGATATATAGACATAAAAATGTCAGAAGGGAAGGTAAAAATAATATGATGACATTAGTAGTAGGTGACAAGGAATACAAAGTTAAATTTGGTTACAACAGTTTTTGCGATAGCGACCTGTTAGACCGTACATCGGAAATGCTTGATCTTCTCAGAGACAGAAACATCGAGAAGGATAACGCATTCACACGCAGGATGTTCAATCTTGTACGGGAGCTTGTTTTTGAAGGTCTGAAAAAGATGAATCCTGTTGAAAGTGAAAAAGAAGTCGGGGACATACTCGATGATTACTTTGATGCAGGAACAGAAGAAGAACCACACGGACTTATGAACATTTTTGAGCAATTAACGAATGAACTTTTAGCCGAGGGTTTTATCGGAGACCTTCTGAAAACAGCACAGAAAGCAGTGGAGAAGAAGGTCAAGACTACGAAGATAACGAAACGCTGACATATAGGGAGCTTTTCTACAAAAGGTTACTGCCTATGTACGTTGCGCTAGGCTTGACGAAACAGGAAGTAATGGTTGCGAGCCCTGTTGAAGTGGAATATGTGTTCGAGGCACAGAAGATACGCAAAAAGCTGGACGATCAGAGTAATTGGGAGCTAGGGCTTTACATCGAGTCGGCAGTATCGACAGCCGTAGAGCATAATCTGGCAGGACGGAAAGCGCAGTCAAGGTATGTGGAAGAGCCGTTCAGCCATAAGATAGAGCGCAAAGAACATGACCTAATGGATAACAATAAACTGCTCATGGCAACGCTGGTTACATGGGCTAATAACTGGAAGCTGGAGCATCAGAAAGCGGAGGAATAAAACGATGGCAGATTTAGAAACCTTAACGCTACAAATAAATGCGGAATCGCAAAAGGCATATAACGCCATTGACAAATTAGCACAGCGGTTAGACCGCTTATCGGGGAGCATAGCAAGCCTAGAGACAGGCAAGTTATACGAGCTTGCTGGCGGTCTGAATAACCTCCGTTTTCAGCTCCTTGCATTCAATACAAAATCTAGCAACAAGGATTTCAAGCACCTTGTTAATAACATTCATTCTTTCACAACGATAGACACAAGCAGATTGGATGCGCTTTCGGCATCTTTAGGAACTTTGTCTAATGCTTTTACAGGAATGTCGAGTGCGGCTGCCGTATCGGACAATGTAAAGACGCTAGTAGCATCAATCGGCAAGTTGGGCGGTGTATCAATCCAGAGAGCCATAACCAATATACCGTTGCTTGAAAGCTCATTATCGCACCTTATCAGGTCATTTTCAACACTGCCAAACATCAATCAGAGTGTTATAGACTTCACAAATAGCCTTGCTAACCTTGCGTCACAGGGGCAGAGGATAGGAAGTGCCGCTAACACTATAAATAATTCACTTGACAGATTCGGGGCATCGGCATCTAGGGCTACAAGAAAGTCATTCAATCTTGCTAGTGCAATCGGTAAGGTCTATGCGCAGTTCTGGATTGCTATGAGGGCGGCAAGCGGATTGAAGAACGCATTCAAGGACGCTGCTGATTACCTAGAGGCATATAATTATTTCGAGGTTGTCGCTGAGAAGATAGGCACAGATACGTTCCGTAAGGCAGGTATAGGAAGTGCTGACAAATACGCTGACGCTTTTACACAGGAAATGCGCAGAAAGCTAAAGCAAATGTCGGGATTGGAACTTGACCTGGAAGATAGGCTGATAAAGACAACCAACGCTAAGTCGTTAGGGCTGAATCTTACGGAGCTTACTCAGTATCAGGCATCTATAGCAAGCATTACAAATTCAATGGGACTTGCACAGGAAGTATCTACTTCAGCAGCAAAGGCTTTCAGTATGCTTGCGGCTGATATGGGTTCGCTCCGTAACGTGGACTTTGAACAGATTTCACAGAACTTGCAGAGCGGTCTTACGGGTGCCGCAAGAAGTCTTTATAAGTACGGCATCGACATTACTAACGCAACGCTCCAGCAGTACGCATACGCAAACGGTGTTGATAAAGCCGTTTCGGAAATGACACAGGCTGAAAAGGCACAGTTAAGGCTTCTTGCGATACTTGACCAGAGCAAGGTAGCTTGGGGCGATTTGGCTAATACGATCAATTCACCGAGCAATCAGTTAAGACAGCTGAAAACAAACCTTGCGGAAGTCGGGACGGTGTTAGGACAGCTGTTCATTCCTGTTTTACAGAAAACCTTGCCTTGGATAAACGGACTTTCTATAGCGTTCAAGGAACTTCTTGTTGATATTGCTGGAATACTTGGAATTGAGCTTTCGCTTGATGAGTTTGGTGCAGGTTTTTCCGATACGATAGACGAGGATACGGAAAGCCTTGATGATCTCAATAAGACCATGAAGGAAACCAAAAAGGGAATCCGTGAGTTTGATGAACTGAAAGTCATAGGCGCAAACAAGGACGATGATAAATCAGGATTGTCCGACCAGATAGACCTTACTCAGCAGATTTTAGCAGCAACGGCTGAATATGAGAAAGTCTGGGACGAAGCATACGAGCGCATGACCAGCAAGGCGCATGAGATAGCAAAGGCTATAAGCGGTGCTTTAGACCCTATCCGTCAGATTGTCGAGGATTTCCATATCGGGAATTTCTTCAAGGCTGGCGAAGATGTATCTAAACTGACAACCTCTATCTTTAATTTTATTTCAGATGCTATTAAAAGTGTTAAGTGGAATGATATTGGTAAAAAGATAGGTGACTTTTTTGCGGGTATTAAATGGAGTGAAGTATTCGCAAGCATCGGTGATTTGATATTCAATGCAATTCAGGGAGTATTGAATCTTTGGCATGGTGCTTTTGAAGTTGCTCCTTTTGAGACAGCTATAATAACAGCTTTCGGGATATTAAAGTTTACTTCTTTGGGACAGACACTTACTACGAACATCACAACAGCTATTAAAAATTGGTTTGTTAGTCATGGTGTAGATAAGAATTTCCTTGCAAAAGCAGGAATCGGGGCTATATCCCTTGGATTGAGTGTGGCTTTTACCATAAACAACATTGAAAGCGTACAGACAAGTAAATATGCCGCTTTCAGTGCTGAAAGTTTATTCAAGTCGGCTATAAGCTCATTGTTAGCTGGCGCAGGAATTACAATGTTAGCATCAGCATTAGGTGCAGGGCATCTAGGTTTAGTATTTGCTGGAGCGGTAGGATTATCACTTGCTATCAATCTTATAGCGGCTAAGTTGGTAGAGCCTGAACAGAACGTTGAGCGTGAGCTTGCGGAACAGCAATATGCGTGGGTTGAATCTAAGCATCTGGATAATATCGAAGTGATAACAAATGTCACAATGAAAGCCGGAGAAATTAACGATCAGATGGCTAGTATAGACTTCTATGCTGAAAAAGTTAAGGATTTGACAGAAAGATATGAAAGCCTTACCGATGCTGAAAAAAGCCAACTAAAGTTTTATTCAGATGAACTTATAAAGATAATGCCTGACATAGCAAGTCAGATTGATAGTGTAACAGGTGCATACACAGGTGAGATTGATGCAATCGAAAAGCTGATTGAAACTCAGAAAGCACAGATACGATCAGCAGCAACGATGGAGATACTATCAGACCTTGAAAAGCAGAAATTGAAGATTCAGCCTGATTACGAAGTATTAAGCACAAATCAGAGTGAAGCATATAGGGCATTAAAGGAAAACATTGACGCTTTACATGATTACGGTCTAACTGATAAAGATTTGGCGGATATTCGTAGAGGTGAATATGACTTTAGTAAGATAGGCAATCCTCTTATGCGTCGATATGCTATGGAACATAAGCAGTTGATGGAAAATAAAATAGCAGCTGATGAAGCATTAAGTATGATTGAATCAGACTGGGAACAAATCACTACTCAAATTGCATATTACACAGGTATTTACGAAGAAGATATAAGAACTACGCTTGAAAATACGCAAGATGATATTAAAAAAGCCAATGATGAAAATAGTAAACTTATAGAGTCACCTAAACTGCCTAACGCTGTTAAAACCACAATGGATAAGATTGATGGAAAAATCCAAAACGGGGAAACAGTAGCAAGAGCCGATATGTGGAATATGTTTAATTCCATAAATGACAGTTTTAAGGGTTTAGGTGATGGCAAGGTTCCGGCAGAAGTACAAGCCACAATGGATAATATCAAGAAAGCCATTGAAGAAAACTCACCTGAACTTATCAACTATATGGCTAATCTTAAAGTCCAGATGGAGCAGGCTTTTGCTAATGCGCATTATACCACTGACGGAAACGTACTTTATAACGTGAACGGCATTTCTGAAAAGCTGGATAAGGACGCAAACAGCATAGCCGAGGCTATGAACACGGGAGCAAAGCCTACCACGAAGAAGATGGAGAATGACCTTCACGATCTTTTCGGTGAGACGTTGCCTGATGCGGTAGATAAAGGCTTGAAGGACTTGGCATCTACGATTGATAGCGGTGAAGGACAGAAAGCCGTTATGGGCGCATTAGACACGTTGAAAAAGGCTATTGTCGATGAAGGTAAGAAGCTAGGCTTGAACCTAGAGTTCGGCATCATAGACGGTATCTATTCAGGAACCGCTAAAGTAGCAGGAAGCGTTACAACTTTAGTCGAAGATGGACTTGTAACACCTTATGAACAGAAAACTGAGACAAATTCACCTTCAAGGCTTTTCCGTAGGCTTGCAACTAATATTCCAGAAGGTATCGCTTTGGGAATTGAAGATGATACGCCGGAAGTTGACAGGGCAATTAAAACGCTTGCAGGAAGTATGCAGTCCACTTTTGCAGGAATGAAATACAATATCCCGAGCCTTGGACTTGGCACAGGCAACAGGAACAGCTATCTGGGAAATGCTAGGACACAGAACGCTAGTGCGAATGCCGGATTTTTAGAGCAGATGATGAGTGCAAGGAATAACAGCGCAATGCCTATTGAAGTTATATTCAGGGTAGAAGGTGACAAGGCAGGCATATTCAAGGTAGTGCGTGAGGAAGATTTGGACTATTACAAAGCAAACGGACATAGCGCATTCAAATATAAGGGGAGCAGATAATGGCAGGATATAGCGGATATTTAGTTAAAATCGGGGAATATACAATCCCATTATCAATGATTAAGGCTGACAGCTATAGTGCTTACGATACCATGCAGGACTATGACCCTTGGACTGATGCTAAGGGTCAGCTGCATAGGGACGCAGTAGAGCTTAAAGCCTTGAAAGTCGAATTTGAGACTAGGAATATGCTCAACAATACGGAGTTTGCAACGCTTATAAGCAGTATCGAGGCTCAGTTCATATCTGGCAAGGAATACGCCCATGAATGCGACATAACCGCTTATATCCCTAGGCTTGACGATTATGTGACACAGAGGGGATATATGGCAGATTTCAAGCCTCAGATATACTTAGCTGATGCAACGAAAATCATATATGATTCTTGCAGGCTTGCGTTCGTAGGCGGTGTTTATCACGAAAGTTAGGTGATTTTATGATAAATGATTATCCTTATGCTGAACTTTTCCGGGAGCATAACGTAAAGAAAGATATGATAATCGTTGACAGAACAGCGCAGATAACGCCTGTTTCTGACCACGATCCTACAATAGTCGGGACATACATCTTTACTACCGAAGATATAAAGGTTGAGAGCTTTGACCTTACGGAACGTCTCTGTTCAGAAGATGATTTGACTTTCGGACTATGTTCATCTTCACAGGTCAAGATCACTGTAAAGAATAAGCCTGAGTATCCTAACTTAAAGGACGAAGTTCTGAAAATCTATATCTATTTCAACGGTGATAGCGATACCCTGTTTGAAGTCGGGCAGTATATGGTAGACACAGATGCTTATTCAGATGATAGGCGTTTCCGGGATTTGTCGATGTTCGATTTATTATATTTTCTGCGTGATTATGATATTACAGAATGGTACAATGGCATTTATGCGGATAACAATAATCAGGCTTTGAAGATTTCGGTGCTAGTGAATGATTTAATGCGCTGGCTGAGTGCTGATGAGAATATCCCGATAACTTATGACACTTTACCGCAGATAAACTACACGATACCTAAGAATGTCACTGCTGACAATATCACATTCGGTTTTTTCCTACAGCCGTTATTGGAAGTCTTAGGATTGTTCGGGCATATCGACAGGACAGGCAAGGTTGTCTACAAGAGTCTTGAATGGTATGATAAGCCAGCGGTTCGGACAGTGACCGATGATTGGCGCAAACCGCCTACAACTTGGAAAGACCAATATACTTGGGGCATAGGGCAGATAGACGTATATGACGAGAACAATATACGTCTTTTTTATTACAGAAATACCGACAAGAAACACCCGAGCATCTACACGATAGCTGATAGCTTTGTATTTTCTAGCCGTAAAGCCGATGATGCGGAGGCTAAAGCACTCCTAGAATATATGTGGGGCAAGACAACGCATATCCGTTACAAGCCTTACGAGGCTAAGACAATCGGGGATTTGTGCGTGGAAGTCGGGGACAGGATAGATGTTCAGTGTGGGGACGTTACTTTCTATACCTATGTCTTTGAACGGCACTTGACAGGCATTCAGAGTATGCGTGACGAGTATTCGGCTAGAGGTAACAAGAAACAGCCTAAGTATATCATAGAAAAGGGCAGTTCTTATGACGATCAGGGCGAGGGCAGTAGCGGTTCAGGTACAGGTGGCGTAAGCAATGTCGACAATACGGATATAACAGATTTCTGTGAATATATCCGTAATATAGGCTTTAGGCTTTTAGATGAACCTAGTAATGTAGATGTTGTCTACGATAAGGCTAACGGACAAGTTGAGATAAAATGGACTGACCCATCCGATATTTCAACTTATGCGCCTATCCCTTGCGTATGGGCTGGAACCGTTGTTGTCAGGCGTGAGAAAGAACCGCCTCGGCATATATGGGACGGAACGATCATAACCACTAGCACAACTAGGGACGCTTATAGCTCTAATGCCCTTGTCGATAGCACGATTGACCAGAACAAGCGTTATTACTATGGAATTTTCCCATATCATGTAGCTCTTGACGATAATGACCATCCGATAAATCATTACAGATTCACAAAGGTTGTTTCGGTGGATACCACATACGATTTATCAGCTCCTACTATTGAAGATTTGGAAGTTTCGGGCGTGGACGTGACCGTAACCTATGACATTCCTGAGATAGATGGCTTGTATTCCTACTGTAAATTAGTAGTGAAAAAAGGTGGTATACCAGCTGATGTTGAAGATGGAGACCAAGTAATCAATTTGAATGAAAGTCTTACTGAAATTGAAGTGACAGGGCTTGATGCGGAAAGCAGATATTATTTCGTTATATTCACTTCCGATACAGATGACAACACCGCAAGTTCCGAGCCAAAGGATATAGTTACGGGCACGCCTGTATTAGACCCTGTTTTAGTTGATATGCTCAACGGTGATGGATTCTTCTGGAAAGATTGGAACGCATCCATTGTTTACGGCACTTACGATACTACTATGACGTGGAACGGTAGTGGGAATTATAAGGCTTATACTTGGGTTACAAATAATGGCGACCCTGTGACCACTTCAAGCTACAAAACTACCACAGGCGGAGTCGCATTCATAGCGGTAGAAGCTAAACAGACCTTATTTATTAATAAAACCACTAATGGGTATACTGGAACTATAAGTCTTGGCTCAAGGATATCTAATCAGTGGAAAGGTCCAGCTTCTGTTAGATGGCAAGATGCGAAATTTGCTTATAAGAATGGAACGACGCAATGGTCTGACTGGCCTGACGGTTCTGTCAACTCTCCGGGTTCGTTAAGCTATTCGGGAGAAACAATCAGGGATGTATTGGAGTATTTTGCTAAAAGACTAAGAAATGTCTATATAGCTGTTGATGATAATACGCTATACGATATGGCGAAGACTCACAGCATGACAAATGTTCAGGGATATGTTACAAGCAGTATAGATGAAAGTTCCGTCAACAATCTATCCTCTTATTTCGGGACGGATAGGATATTAAGGATAGAGCATAGTTCTTGGCAATCATCTTATATCCGTTCATTTGATGGATATACCGCTGGGTGTGATACTACTAATGGTTTAGTATTTACATATAGCTATATCCCGATAAACAGGACTAAGGTTAAGTCCATCAGGTTCAAAGCTATAGTGCCGACACAATATGGACAGCAGAATGCGATGATACAGGTCAAAACGGCTTATTTTTCAGGAAATACTATGATGCCTAATGCTGGTTCGGTCAGCTGGAATCCCAACTGGCAAGGCACATGGCAGGAATATGTGCTGTCCTATACCGAGCCTGTGGACGCTGATTATATCCAGATAAAGACAGGCTATAACGATTGGTACATTAAAGATATGGTCATATATTCGGAGGGTTAGGCTAATGGACGAGGTACTGGGATTTACAATCATTATCATAGCGATAGTGGTGGTTGCATTCGGGGTAGTTGCGATTGCTATAAACAAGGAGGATAAAGATGCTAGACATTGACAGGAATCAGAACATAACATTGACTAGGGGCGATACGGCATATATTGATGTTACGGAGTTCCGTAATAATGATGGCGAGTCCTATACGCTTATTGACGGTGACAAAGTGTATTTCAGGCTTGGGACTAACCCACCGATTGAAAAGGAGCTGACGCTTGACCTGATAAATAATAAGGCAGTCCTGCATCTAGTTCCTGCCGACACTGAGAATCTTCCGTATTCGATTTTCAAGTTTGAGGTTGAAGTAGTTACTTCTGTTGGAGATCATTATACCTGTGTTGCTGACAGGAATTTCACTATCGGTAAGGAGGTTGAAGAGCATCATGGCAATTAACTACGGAAAATTACCTGTAAAAATGACCCCTAGGGGAGTTCTGAAAGCAAATCTAGGTGTTTCGGGTCCTCTCAACTCAGATTATGAACCGTTGATAAATAAGCCTCAGATAAACGGGAATACGCTTATCGGAAATAAGACAAATGCTGAATTAGGAATACCCACATCTTTAGCCGAAATGACCGAAGATGAAGAACACCGTACCGTCACCGATACCGAAAAGCAAACATGGGATAATAAGTCGGATTTTTCGGGGTCTTACAATGACTTGGAAGATAAACCCGACATTCCCGATGAATTATCAGACCTTACTGACGATAGCACACATAGGCTTGTTACGGATACGGAAAAGACTGCTTGGAATGCTAAAGCTGAAACTAGCGACATTCATAATTCTACGATTACGATACAGAAGAACAGCCAGAACATTGATAGCTTTACTCTGAATCAGGATAGCAATAAGTCAATAAATATCGCAGTTCCGACAAAGACTAGTGATATTCAGAATGATAATGGATTTATCGTTAATACGGTCAACAATCTTGCGAATTATTACCTTAAATCGGAGACTTATACACAGACAGAAGTCAATAACCTTATAAGTGCTGCGGTCAATGGCAGGTTTGAAAAGGTTACTACGCTTCCTGCAAGCGGTGAGCCTAATGTTATCTATCTTGTGCCTAAGACTACAACACAGACCAATAACGTCTATGATGAATATATCTGGCAGGATAACGCTTGGGAACTTATTGGCAGTACCGAGATTGACTTATCGGGATATGTCACTACTACGGATTTAGCCACTGCTTTACAGAGCTATCTTACTACCTCGGCATTCAATACGGTTATTGCTAACTACTACAATAAAACCGAAGTCGGCACTCTGTTAGATAATAAGGTTGACAAGATACCTGGTAAAGGTCTTTCAACAAATGATTATGACAATACAGCTAAAGCCATTGTTGATAGTGTTACGGCTAACCTTGCTACTAAGGTTGATAAAGTCCCAGGAAAAGGTTTATCTACTAACGATTACGATAATACCGCAAAAAGCATAGTAGATGGTGTTACAAGTGCATTAGCTGGCAAAGTAGACAAAGTAGATGGCAAAGGTTTATCCACAAACGATTATACCACAGAAGAACAGACAAAGTTAGCTGGCATAAGTGAAGGTGCCAACAAGGTAGAACAATCTGAGACTAATGGTAACATCGTAGTTGACGGCACAGAAATACAGGTCTATGACGATACCGATATTACAGATGCTATTTCGGATATGGGTGAAGATATTGAAGATATACAGGACGAGTTATCTACGGATTCTGCAACAGTAGAAGGCAACCCGATCAACTTCACAACACTTTCAGCTCAGACTGCTCAAAGTACGATTTTATCCTGCGAGCCAATCCAAGACTTACACGGGTATGATAAGCCGTGGGTTGGTGGGGCTGGGAAGAATTTGTTGCCTTTAACTGTAAGTGGAATAAAAGCTTTGAATACTGGTGGCACTTGGTCTGGGAATGTGTATACAGTAAATACTGCTACTTTCACTTTGTTAACTGATTCTGATAATAATATTACTGGAATTAAAATAAATGGTACTCCTACTGGTGGAAATGCAGATTTGTATATTGGTAATGCGTATGCTTCGTCAAGTGTTATTTTGCCATCTAGCTCTTCATATATTGCTTCAATAGATAATTCAAATATTAAACTATTTGTTGGATATTCTAATACTTGGTCTGTAAATACTTCTAGTTCAATATTAATAGAATCACAAAATATATCTTGGATGATTATACGTGCTAGTAGCGGGCAGTCAATATCAAATCAAATAATACACCCCATGATCCGCTTATCCACAGTCACTGATGCAACCTTCGAACCCTACACCAACATAGCAGCAATCTCTGGTAGGTCTGAGGTTGATATTCTTGGGTGTGGGAAGAATTTGTTTGATAGTGAAATAATACTTAATGGAACTCAATATTTGACTTGCAATGAATTTAATGTAAAACCGGGAACATATAGGCTTATTTTCAAAAATAATTCAAACGCTCAAATGGTATTTTGGGCAACAAGTGGTTATGATATTGCTGATACTTCGTCATATACTGTTAATTCTGGCAATACAGCAAATGCATCATATACGGTATCAGGAAATGGCAATGTAAAATTTGGCTTTAGACATAATCCATTAGATTCTAATGTAAGTGTGGATGATATTAAAGAGCCTATGTTTATATTGGCATCGGAAACAGATACTTCATACGAACCCTACACCAAATCCAACGACCTAACAATCCAACTCGGTCAGACGGTTTACGGGGGAACTCTGGACGTTGAAAATGGGGTTTTAACTATTGCGCATGTTGTCGATACAACCACATGGGGGGACGGTACAAATGCAACAATATTAGGTAATAATACAAGAAAAAGATTACCAAACTTATCCTATATACCTAAAACAAATGATGGAATATCTAATGTTGCACCATATCTACAAAATTGGGATAGTGATATAACGCATTTTTACATTCAAGTAAATCAGCAATTTTATTGCTTTCTACCCAATGATACAGATAATGATACACAAATACAAGTATGTTACGAACTCGCCACCCCTATAACCATAAACCTTACACCCAATCAAATCTCACTCTTAGAGGGAGTGAACAATATCAGCGTGGATGATGATTTCACCACAATCATCCTGACGTATAGGGACGGGTCTGTGGCTACTTTGGAAGATGTAAAACTTGCAACTGAAAATCTTGAAACCCAAATCGCTGATGCTCAGATTTTGACCGATACCGTCACAGGGGACAAGTACAAACTTGTGATAACTAACGGTGTGCTGGATATTCAGCAGGTGAGTAATTAAATAACCATTTTAGGAGAGGAAAGATGGCAACTATAGTTTTAAATAGTCCTCAAAAAGATTATGACATTATTTTGATTACACCCGAGGGCATTTATTACAAAGAGAAAAGATTTTTGTGGTTTAGATGGCTTAAAGAAGTAACCCCATAAAACCAAAATTTTAGAGTATTGAAACCCTTTGGGTTTGCACGGAGGGAGGCTAGGCTTCCCTCTGGAGTTTTTGGAAAGGAGAAAGTAAAATGACAGATTTAGAAAGAGAGAAAATTTTAGAAGCATTAAATTTCAAAGATGAAAATGGAGAAGAGCGCAAGTTTAAAAATGACTTATGGCTCCCATTATTTTTGTCAATGTTTGCGACGTCAGGCAATCAAGCACCAAATATTCAGCTTGAAAAAGAAGTGGCTTATTTGAGCGGCAAGGTTGATACATTGGAAAAAATCATAATCGGAAAGGAGTGATTTTTACGGGAAAGAAGTTAGCAAAACTGATTGATGTAAAGTCAATAGTGACATTTATCTTAACGGGCGTGTTTGCGTATCTATCAGTAACCGGAGTTGTTAGCGGTCAGGAGTTTCTATCGGTATTTATAATGATAATATCATTTTATTTCGGAACACAGGCAGGCAAAAAAGAAAAGGAGGCAGAGAATGGCGAAAATCAAAGTGAAACTTGAAGATTGGCTGAAATACCTCGAAGATAGGGTGAACGTGGATTTATATGTCTGGGGCGCAAATGATGAATTGTGCATCAATCTTCTTGACAAAATCTGTAATATGGAAGAGAAAAAGGAGAATGTAGACCGCATACTCACTTTGTTACAGAAAAGGCTATTGCAGGGCGTGGACTTCCTTAAAATCCGTTGTGACGATTGCTCAGGACTTGCGATAGGCTTTCTCATAAAGGCTGGCATACTTAAAGACGATAAAACGGCTGACGGACTTTATAAACTTCTGAAAGAACATGAGATAAGGCTAGATGATGTAGAAGCTGGCGATTATCTGTTTATGGGTTCAGAAAGCAAGAAAACCCATGTAGGCTATGCTATATCGCATTCATACGCTATCGAGTCAAAGAACCGTGACGTGGGTGTTGTTCAGACAAAGATAAAAGATCGTGATTGGGGATGGGCTTGCCGACCTGATTGGTACGAAAGCAAGGACAAACCTGTGCTTGACAGGGAGCTTTATCTTACAGAACCTATGATGCGTGGTGATGATGTGGAAGAGTGCCAGAAACTTCTTGTTGAGAAAAAATATAATCCTGGCAAGATTGACGGAACTTTCGGTCGCAACACCGAAATAGCCGTGAAGAATTTCCAGACGGACGAGCAGTTAGGCGTTAAAAGACTCGGGGTTGTAGGCAAAAAAACAGCAGAAGCGTTGGGGTTTATATGGGAAGGTTAATATGCACATAATGATTTTTACTGCCGGACTATTCGGCAAGACAGGACTAAGCACTTGGGTAAAGAATTTTGTCTATCAGATGTTCGACAAGTATGAAATAACGCTACTTAGCGGAACTTTCGGTGCTGATATTCTAGATGAAATGCAGATGCTTACGCATTGTCGGGTTTACGATAAGAACGAAGAATATGAATGTGACATATTGCTACATAACTTTCAGGATAACGCTGTGAAGCCCAATATCCACGCTAGGCATACATTTATATTACTGCATTGCGATTATGCCAAAATGCGCCATTCTAACACGTTCAGCACAGACCTGAAATACATAGCAGTTTCCGAGAAATCAGCTGATAATATGCGCAAGGTTTATGGGATTGACTGCATAGCCATTGAGCCGTTCCTAGTCAGCCATACGCCTAACAGGGTGCTTAAACTTGTTTCGGCTACTAGGCTTACCAATGAGAAGGGTTATCTACGAATGGTCAAGCTATGCGAACTTCTGAAAGCTAAAGGCATCAGGTTTCAATGGCTTGTCTTTTCAGAATACGAAAAGAAGATAGGCGATACTCCCGAGTTTATAAACATGGGTCAGCAACCTAATGATGTGGTCATGGATTATATGGCTGATGCTGATTATACGGTTCAGTTATCAAGCCATGAAGGATGGGGCTACTCCGTACATGAAAGTTTATCCGTTGCCACCCCCTGTTTAGTTACGAATATTCCTGTTTTTAGGGACGTTATCACCGATGGCTATAATGGGTATAGGCTACCGCTAGATATGGCTGATATAGATGTTGAAACGATTGCTACAGCTATTCCTAGAGCATTCGCTTACGGCTCAAACATTGACACTTTAAGGGAAAAGTGGGGAAGGGTATTAGATGAAGATTAGTCAATTTACAAAGCCAGAAATTGATATGCTGATTGAAAACTGTAATTTCACAGAGCTTGAACTTCAATGTTTCAATCTGAAAGCCAAAGGTCAGACCAATTATCAGCTTGCAATGAACTTGAATATTTGCGACAGCACAGTTTCCATGACAATGAAAAGTGTAAGAGCGAAGATCACTTCTGTTTTAGAGCAGAAAGCAAAAGAAAAACCAAAAGCTAACATTACTAACGATTTGCACCCAACATTGACTTATCTGTTAGATTTTATAACAAAATTCCTAGAGAATACCCCTCTTATCCCGGAAAGCCATACCACTAAGGAATGGGCTGAACTGCCTGATAAGGTGTCGATAAAGGATAAACTTTATGTTGTTACGGATTTCCGTACTGATGATAATTCTCCGAGTGTGCCTCGCATGAAATATGGTGATGGGGTCACTATGATTTCAGAACTTCCATTCTGTACGGCAGCGATTACCGATAACGATGTTAAACTCTGGGACTTGCAAGCGCAAATCTCACAGAAATTGCAATGATTTTTCAAATTACATAACATTTTCTCGCAAAGACTTCACCGATTATTTATATGGTGAGGTCTTTTTTTTGTGCTATAATTCTTAAAAAACAAGGAAGGAGTGAACTATGTGGCGTACATCTATGCTAATCCCAATCCGAAAAACAGAATAGTTGATGATTGTGTTATCCGGGCTTTGAGCCTTGCGCTTGGCAAATCATGGGACGAGATACATTATGCCCTTGCCAAACAGAGCTTTTTCGACAAGGATATTATGAACGCTAATTCTGTATGGGGAAAGTATTTAGAGAACATAGGTGCTGAACGTCATAGTTTGCCCGAGAAATGCCCTTTGTGCTATTCGGTGAAGGATTTTACCAATGAACACCAAAAGGGCGTGTATATCCTTGCTACAGGCACACACGCAGTAGCTGTTATAGATGGGGATTTTTACGATACCTTCAATTCGGGTGATTATGTCCCCTTGTATTATTTTCTGGTGGAGGAATAGATTATGAATAGAATGATGAATATGTTCGGGATGCTAAAGCAGTTCCAGAAATTCAGACAAGACCCGATGGGTGCATTGTCTAGCAAGTTCAATCTGCCTAAAGATATGGATATTAACAACACAGAGGCGGTCATTCAGCATCTTATGAATACTAATCAGGTATCAAAGAATGATATAGCTCAGATGAGCCAGATGGCAAATATGTTCAGAAGTTAAAGTGTGCGCACACTTAACATACGGGTTATCAATAGGTGATAATCCCTAACCTAAAAAATCTTATAGGAGGTTTTATTATGGCACTTGAAGGAAATGGGGGAATTATCCCCACAATGCCGATTGCTCCTTCGGGCAACGGTGGACTTTTCGGAGGATTTGGCGGTGATGGTGGAATCATCCTGTTATTCTTCCTGTTTATGATGTGCGGTGGTTTCGGTGGCGGTTTCGGTGGCTTTGGAGCTGACGGTATCTATCCATGGATGAACAATTCACAGAACATCAACGATGGTTTCCGTGACCAGATGCTCAATAGCGCAGTCACAGGCATTCAGAGCGGTGTAACAAGCGGTTTCGGTGATGTTCAGAGTGCGTTATGTGGTGGTTTTGCCGGAGTTAATGCAACTATCAATGGCGGTTTTGCAACGGCTGAAAGCTCAGCCAATGCTAGGCAGATGGCTAACATGAACCAGGCATTTGCTGGTCAGACCGCTATGAGTCAGGGTTTCAATGCTTTGCAGGGACAGTTAGCTGATTGCTGCTGCAAGAATCAGATGGCTACTATGCAGACTCAGACAGCTATCCAGAACGATGGCGCATTAACAAGGCTTGCTATCCAAAATCAGACACAGGCTATTCTTGATAAGATGTGCCAGCAGGAAATAGACGCTTACAAGCGTGAAAACGAGACGCTTCGTGCACAGGTGACTATGCAGAACTTGGCAGCATCACAGGCAGCACAGACCGCACAGCTTATCGCTGATAATACGGCTCAGACTCAGTACATCGTTAATCGTGTAGCTCCTTATCCGATACCTGCTTATACCGTGGCTAACCCTGTTACCCCGGCTTGAAAGGAGGCTTACTATGAAGAACATAGAAGAACTCCACAGGCTATGCGACAAAGCAATGGACTCTATCGCAGAGTCGAACAGAAAGCTAGACAAAGAACCCGAAAGGCTCACGGCAGAAGATGCAAAATATCTCGATGATCTCTGTCACATGATTAAGTCCATAAAGACCATAATTGCTATGGAAGAATACCCGGAAGGATATTCTAGGGATGGCGGATGGAATTACAACGATCCTAATTATGTCAATCCTAATGCAGGATATTCTGGCAGAAGATATTATCGTGATAGCATGGGTAGATACAGATAGCATTAAAATTCAGTCAAAAAAAGGGCGTACCTTTAGGGGTATGCCCTTTTGCTTTATTTTCCTAGATTATCTAAAATGTTCGGAATATCAATTTTCTTGGTTGCTGCCGGAAAAGTAAAATCTAACTCTTCAAAAGTTTCAACGCTTATTTCAATTTTCCCTTCCTTAGATGAAGTCATTTCTTTATATTTTGGTTCAACTTCCATAATCTTATTTATCATATTTTTCTAGGATTGACTTCGGACATGAAACAGCGGTGACAACATAATAATATCCCTCATCATTTTCCTTTCTTGAAATTCGTATTTTGTATTCTT
>Ga0310696_10004427_pt1 | contig 17229 bp, 25 predicted proteins | sample AusTroGonzalo_MG_4_FD_203885 | JGI IMG/M metagenome (GOLD analysis project Ga0310696, IMG submission 203885) | Bovine rumen microbial communities from tropical cattle in Woodstock, Queensland, Australia - Gonzalo_02 (v2) (version 2) | ecosystem: Host-associated > Mammals > Digestive system >...
CGGCCACATAATGACGTGCCGCTTTCCGCATACCGGGCAGCTGTTCATCATGGACTGTGTCACAGCGGGTTCGCCTCCAGCCACTCTTCGAGGATGTATCCGTGGCTCGTCAGCATCCAGCCGTCCGCCTTGCAGTACACCCACACGTTGGATCCGTTCACCAGCCACGGCCGGCTCTTGATCTGCGGGCCGTCCATCCACTGCCGGCAGGCGACGCGCGTTTTCGCGACGACCACGTACTGCTCGTTGACCATCACCGGTTCTTCCGTGCAGACATATCCGCAGTAGACCCAGCCTTCGCCGTATTCGCCGATGTTGTACACCCGGATGAATCCGTTGCTGCTTTTGCCGTCGGTGAGGAAATCGTCGCCGCATTCCAGGTAGCCGACGCTCTGGCTGTTTTTGCCTGGCGTCCGGTGGACGTTCACGTAGTTCCCCTCCACGGGCTTGCACATGATCCAGCAGCGCACCGGCGTGTCCTCCGCGTTGGCAGCCGTGCCGATCAGGTAGCCGATGCAGGCAACGATGGCAGCAAGCAAAACCATGATCAGGATCCACCTTGCCCTGAAACGCTTATCTGTGTTATAATTCATGAAGTAGTCTCCTTTCTTTTTGAGAGGGGTCCTGTCCGCTGGCGCTCGCACCGTCAGCGGGCTTTTCTTTTGATCTGCTCATCCGTAAACCCCCAGAAACGCAGGAACGGGATCCGCGGGATCTTCATCCGGCAGCCGCTCAGCTGAAACGGAAACCGCACCAGCTCCGGCTTTTCCCTCGCGTACCCGATCAGCCTGCCCGGATTCATGCCCATGGCCTCCGCGGCCTGCTGGCAGCTCAGGACGTCCGTGTTCATGATCAGCAGGTCGTCAAACGTACATCTTGCCATGCTCAACCTCCTTCTTTCTCATGATTTTTGAACAGTTCCGGGATCGGCACGCCTACCGCCGCAGCCAGTCCGGGCACCATGTCCGCCCGGATCACCTTCCGGCCCTTCAGGATGTCCGTCAGCGTCTGGGCCGTATAGCCCGCACGCTTTGCGACGCTCTTTTTGACCAGGCCTTTTTCATCGATGATCCGGTTCAGGTTGTCCTGTACCAACGCCATTTTTCCACCTCCAATTTTCTCAAGAATCTTGTACCTCACCCAAAATATCACACGTATCTTGAGATGTCAATACAGGAATCTCAATTTTCTTGTATTTCCGTATTGTGTTTTCGCGCTTCCTTATGATATACTCAAATCCCGACAGAAAAGGAGTGATCAAAATGAGTATTGCACAGAGACTGAAGGAAGCCCGCCTCGCCAGGAAGATGACGCAGGAAGACCTGGCAAAGGCCGTCGGCGTAACCAAAGGCGCGATCGGCAATTATGAGACCGGCGTGTCGAGCCCGAAGGAATCAATCCTGATAAAACTGATGGAGATCCTCCAGATTGACGCGAACTTCCTTTATCAGGACTTCATCCAGGCTTCCGGGAAATCAGAGGACGAAGCCAGGCTGGAAGCGCTTCACCAGGATCCACGCCTGGGCCTACTCTTCGACCGGACCAGGAAGATGTCGCACGAAGACATAGAGACCATGCTGGCCGTAGCGGCAAGCATTTTGAAGGAACGCGACAGCGAATGATTAAAAAAACGCTCATCCTGTCCGCTACACTGAATACCCCGAAGGAGGTGCAGCGGATGGATGAGCGTGTGATCCTGATGGACTTGCCTACCAGTGTGCGCGGCTTTGTTTTCCTGGATGAGAACGGTGAGCCTGTGATTGTCCTGAATGCCCGGCTCAGCTTTGAGCAGAACCGGAAGACCTTCCGGCATGAGAAGAAGCATATACAGAACAACGAACTGCACGACCAGACCTACAAAGAATACAAGGAGGGAGATAAATGATCCTGCTGATTATCATTGCAATCGTCGTGGCTTTCCTCGGAATCAATGCCTATATCGACACCATCATTTCCGGCGGTGCCGTCCTGATCTGCATCGCCGCCCTGGTGGTCATCGGCATCCGGAAGAGCCGGGAAAAATCCAGGATCGAAGAGAACAAACACATGGAAAACAAGCCAGACGACGACATCACCATCCGTTATGATTCTTAGGAGGCCGCCATGATTTGTACTAAGTGCAAACTTGAAGTAGTACAAGGTGCCCAGTTCTGCCCCTGGTGCGGGACACAGTTGTATCGCCCGGCCAGGAAGAAAAAGCGCGCCGGCAACGGTACCGGTACCGCGTACAAGCGCGGAACCGGCTGGACCGCGGAGGCCGTTGTCGGATGGCGTGAGCTCCCGGATGATCTCATGGATCCGGCAAACAAAAAACAGCGCATCCCGATCAAACGCACGAAAGGCGGATTCAAGACCAAAGCGGAAGCCCTGGCTTACATCCCGACGCTGAAGAACGCAAAGGACGAAAGTGTCCTCACCCTGCAGCAGGTCTATGACGCCTGGGAGCCCTGGTATTCTCCCCGCGTGGATCCGTCCACCATGGCCGGCTACCGTGCGGCATTCGCGTATTATGGAAGTCTGTACAATCGCCGGATCGTGACCATTACCGCCGGAGATCTGCAGCAGTGCATGGACGATTGCCCGCGCGGAAAGCGCACCCACCAGAACATGAAGGTCGTGGCGGGGCTAATCTGGAAGTACGCGAAGGACAAGCACATCGTTTCCCAGGTCGAATCCGAGAACCTGTACACCGGCAAAGGTAAGTCAAAGAAGCGCGAAGCCCTGACAGATCTGGAAGTCGAAAAAATCCGCCAGGCAATCGGCGCGGACAGGTACGCGGAATATATCTTCTGCCTCTGTTACCTGGGCTTCCGTCCCGGCGAGATGCTGGAGATCCGGAAGGATCAGGTCATCGACCACGACGGTCGCCTGTTCATCTCCGAAGGCAAAAAGACGGAGGCCGGCATCGGCCGCACGGTGCCCGTTCACCAGCGGATCGAATCCATCATCCGGGAGCGCCTGTACATTCCCGGCACGGATCTGCTGTTCCCGCAGTACACTTTCGCGAAGGCCTCCAAGAAGCGCACTGTGGCCCCTTTTACCGGTTTCCGGCAGATGAGTGACAACTACTTCAGAGAGATGGTTTTCAAGCCGATTTGCGCCCGTCTTGGCATCGCTGAAGGCAAGGTGCCGTATGCCGCCCGCCATACATTCAGCAACAAGCTGAAGAACGCGGAGGGAGACGACCGGGACAAGGCTGCCCTGATCGGCCACAGTGACTATACATTCACCCAAACCAAGTACCAGAGCACCGATCTGGATGAACTGGCAGCGGTCATGGATTCGATAAAATAACCCGCTATTCTAAATCCTACTACCGACCTACTACCGACAAAAGACCCGGCAAGCCTTTATTTTCCGTCATCCTGCCATGACTACGAATCAAAAGGTCGTGGGTTCGAATCCCGCCGGGCTCACTTCCCCGGAACGTTGAAAAATATAGCGTTCCGGGTTTTTTGTTGTTTTTTTGTCGATGCCGAAAAGCACCGGAAAACAGGGTATTTTTTTGTGCTACTACCGACATACTACCGACATCCAAAAACGAAAAAAAGCCCCCGGATTTCTCCGGGGGACACTATTATTCCTGTTTTTCTTCCTCGTCAGGAGGTTCGATTTTCTCTGGTTCCTTCTTGACCTCCGGCAGACCGGTGGCCAGGCTCGTCAGGACGCTCAGCACAGCGGCCGCACCACTCACAGAAAGTGCACGGAGCCACTGTACCTCCTCCAGTGCAGCTCCCACCGCTATAAATCCTACGAATGTCTGCGCAAAAGTCCTCAGGGCGCGGATCAGTGCAGCGATCAGAAATTCCTTCCAGCTCCATTTCATCTCATTCTCCTCCTCAATCAGTAGAAGTAGTCGCAGGCGCCGCCGATCCTGCCGGCTGGCCCGCTGCCTGCATCTGCGGAACCGGCCTCGAAGGGCCCAGCGGCAGATCTAAGAACTTAGTACGCAGGTTATCCATCACGCCATTCGCACCGAGCGCGTGATATTGAACATATACATTTTCGAGATTTGAGCGGTCATCCTCGTCCGCCCAGCCCTGGTTACGGTAATACTTATACCCCTGGATCAGACGGTCCCGCAGCAACGCCTGGACGCCCTTTTTGACCGCCCTGATCTGTACCCAGGTTGTGATGATCACGCCCAGCAACAGCGCCGGTATGCCGGCAGCCTTCACAATGTCCCACCAGTTCAAAACAGATCACCCTTTCCTGATATAATCGTCCATAACGAAGCCTTGTTTGTTGTTATATCCGATATAGGTCCATCCGTCCGGAAGATCCATCAGCTGGACGGTTTTCCCGTTTGGGATCTGCACGACGATCTTGCAGGACTTGTCCGGTCCCTGGCGCATGTTCAGCGCTCCGCCGACAACCACCGCGGTGCCCTTCTCCGGCTCCGGTTCGGGTGCCGGTGGGATCGGCTCCGGCTGTACTCCGTTATAGAGCCCTGCCGGCAGCGCCCAGTGCGTCCATTTCTTATTCCTGCTGATAAAATGCTGCACGCCGGATGAGCACTCCACCGTTTCGTTGTTATAGCCGAAGCCGGTGTGCGACATCTTGGATCCGTTCTTCACGAACAGGCACACAAGCCGGTCTGCCGGCATGGTGTCGATCGTTCCTTTGCTCTCCCAGTTGGCTGCGGTGTTCCACTGGCTGGTGGCGCCCTCTCCGATCAAATCCACGCCGACCCGCAGCAGGCACCAGTCCGTGAAGCCCCTGCAGTCGAAGCACCTTGTGCGCTTTCCGTCGGGGTACCACTGGCAGCCGGTGCACGTTCCGCCGTCGTAGGCCTTGCACTTCGTCTTGATGGTCGGGTGCGCGTCGCTGTAGCGCTTTTTCCGCTCCGACACGGTGCAGTACGCGCCCCACGCGCCGAACACATACGCCCAGCCCTCACAGGTCAGCGCGGTGTTCCAGACGATCCACGCAGGATCTTTCCCTTCATCCTTCCACCGGATCACCAGGGCGTCCACATAATCCGCGTTGTTCATTTCCTTCTCCACCTCCAGCCCTCAAGGTATGAAACAATAATAACTACGGCGATCAGCAGCACGCAGCACCCGGCCACGACAATCGCCACCCGTCCCATCCAGCTCATCAGGCAATCTCCTGCTGCAGCTGGTTAATTGCCAGGAGCAGAGCGGCCTTCCTGGCCCGGCTGATCGGATCGTTCCCGGTGATCTTCTTCAGTTTCTTGTTCAGCCTCTTGATTTCTTCGCGTGGATCCATCACGGTCACCTCCGTTAAAATTCATATAAAAATACAGGAAAATGCTTTTGTTCGCTTTTCTTCCCTGCATTTTCTACTATAATGGAATAAGAAAAGAGCGCTCGCGGCTGGCACCGCTCACGCTCCGGCGGAAGATGTGGTCGTAGCACACCCTCCAGAGATTGATGTTAACACATTCTTTCGCCTATATCAAGAAAGGATGTGTTTTTTGTGTCTTATGAAACTTTCCGCTCCGATTTTACCTCCAGGCTGCTGCAGGTCCTTCCGGATCCTGATCTCCTTCCGGACATCCTCGCAGCGTTGGACCGCACATCTGCCGGCTACGATTTCTCCATCAAAAGCACGGATCTGATTGTTTCCGACGGTCTGCCGGAGGCTGTACGCCTGTACATCGCCACCAAGTCCATTGAGAACCTGAAAAAAGGCTCCCTGGAAAACTACTATTCAGCCCTCCGCCGCTTTTTCGCGACGGTCCGGAAGCCGGTCGAGCAGATCACCGCAGCGGACGTCCGGCTGTACCTCGGATGGTACAAGCAGACATACAACGTATCAGACAGCACGCTGGACGGGAAAAGGATCATACTGAACAGCTTTTTCGAATGGTGCGTTGATGAGGACATCATCCGGAAGAGCCCGATGCGCCACGTCAAGCCTATGCGCGTCGCTGATCCGGAACGCCTGCCCATGACCGCCATCGAGCTTGAAAAAGTCCGCGGTGCCTGCACGTCCCTCCGGGAGAAGGCGTTGGTTGATTTCCTGTATTCCACCGCGGCCAGGATCAGCGAGGTATGCGCGCTGGATCTCCGGAACATCGATTTTGCAGAACACACCGTGCGGATCGAGCACGGGAAAGGTGATAAAGGCAGAACCACATTTCTGAACGCGGAGGCGGAGATCTCCCTCAAAGCATACCTGGCTTCCAGGTCTGACAGCTGCCCGGCGGTGTTCGTGCCGGTGCACGGATCTGCCAGGCATCTGTGTAAAAAAGCGCTGGAAGAGGAGATCAGCCGCATCGTCTCCCGCTGCGAGATCTCCGTGAAAGTCACTCCGCACGTTTTCCGCCATACCGCAGCGTCGCTGGCCCTCCAGCGCGGGATGCCGATCAACCAGGTGCAGGCGTGGCTTGGACATGCCAGGATCCAGACCACTCTGCGCTATGCGAAAACGCTGAACTTTGACGTGAAAATTTCCCATCAGAAATATGTTGCCTGACAGGCAAAGCCGAAGCCGTCCGGATCACCGGGCGGCTCTTTTTATGCCTGTTCAGACTTCCATAATATGACCGTATTATGCTTTATGACAACGGATAAAAATAACTTGAAGTTGAAGCAACAGACACGAATACCCTCATGCCTTTTTTGACAAAACAGGTAAATCTTCCAACACCTTTGCCAATAGAAACAGTTTGTCCTGAAGAAGCACCGGACAAAGTTGCGTATCCATCTGCTCCGGAATTGTTGACAATTTCAATAAATCCATCACTTGGGAAAGTATACCTGTTGCTTGAAGAACTATACCCGGATATATCTACCATACTTGCTAAATTGTTTGCTTCCAACGTCCCAATCTGGTCATTAAGTGCTTTTCCCTGGGCAGCTGTCAGCGCCTTGTCCGTCGCTGTGCTTGTGAGATTGTTCACAAGGTCGGAAGACTTCGTCAGGACGTCCCGCTCCAGCTTGTTCTTCAGGTTATTGCCGTAGATCACGATGGCGTATACCGGCATATCCGTATCCGTGAAATACTCCAGGCCGTGATCACTGACGGTATACTGTCCATCCAGTTCGATTTGCGTGGAAACCGCCGCAGCCCGCTCCAAGTAGATGTAATTGGTGTCCACTTCATACGTCCGTCCGGAAGCCTCAGCTATCGCCAGGTTCTCCGCGCTGTAGGCCAGGCGCTCAATATTGCTGATCGCCAGCCCCGTGTTGAAGTCGATCTCATCCCGCACGTCGCCGGCACGCAGCAGGCCATACGGGAAGCATTCTTCCATCACGTCGCTCAGGTCGATTTCGTCTTCCGTGTACGCCTGCGCTGTGGTCGGTCCGTCCAGGATCCAGTCTGTCCAGGTCATGTAGATCGCTGTATCCGTGCTGCCGCCGGCAACCCAGATATACCCGTTTGAAGCGATCGTAAAGATGCCGTCGCTGGGGCTGATCGCGGTCTTGTCGCCGGTCAGCGTGGCGCTGAACTTGACGCTGGTATAAGTGCCGATGATCTTGAAACTTGCCGTCGTGTCATACTTCAGCGCGATTGCCAGATGCGTGAATCCGGTATAGTCGCTGGTCGGCTTCGCGATATTCCATCCGGTGGAAACCAGGCTCTGCGGATCGCTCTGGATGATCGTGCCGCGGTCCTCCGCCGTGTAGCTGACGACGATCTGGTCACCGGATACAGGCGTCCCGGTCACGGTGATGCCGTATGTCGCCGGGTTTGTACTCCAGTTGGTAGTATATACAAAGTTATAAGTTCCGGACCCGGAAGCCGCCGCAATGAATGTATCCCTATCAATCGTCGCTGTGATCGGCGTCTGTCCTTCCTCGCGTGGAGCTGTTGTCACGGTCATGTTCAGCACTTCCGGTACATATCCGACGTGCGACCGGTTCCCGCGGATTCCGCTCATCCAGGCGGATCCGTCCTGAATGGATGCACTGCCGCCGGCTGTACGCCTGGTCCACTCTCCGACGCTGTTCTGGCTCTGCGTGCTGGTCAGGTTGTCAGCTGTCAGGGCATGCTGCACCTGTACGTTGCCGGTTTCGTCCGGGCCTTCGCCGTTGACACTCTTGATACATCCTTCAATCGCCTCAGCGATGGTTTCATGATCTTCCGCGCCCATTGTAATGTCTGTTGCCGTCCGGCTGTTCGCTTCGTTGGCCGCCGTCGCATTGGCGGAGATCGCCGTGTCCATCGTGGAGATCTTCGCAGCGATCGTAGTCTCACTGTTGCTGGACATCATGATATCCGTGGCGGACTTGCCGGCGGCCTCCTCCACAGCTTCCTTGATCTTCTGGGCACCCACGGCGGAGCTCATCGGGATATCCGCGCCGGTCCTGCCTGCAGCGTTTTCGATGGCATCTTTCAGTGTGGTGTTATCTGTGGAGGACATCTTGATGTCCGTGCCGTCAATGATGATATGCCCCTGGTTATCAGCGCTCTGGCCATTCACGTCAATCGCGACGACACTCGATGCGTCCGCCTTCAGGGCCAGCGCGTCACCGACCGCCTTCGCGTCAGCTGCTTCCCCGGATACGCTCAGGGTATCGTCAATCGGGACCGTTACAACCTGCGCGTCGTTCACGACTTCTTCCACGACTTCATTCAGATTCACTTCGCTCATCGTCTTATCCTCCTTAAATATTGCCCAGCACGCCGTCGATCGTCAGGGAACCCTGCACAACCGTCCGGACAACATCGCCTTCGATCATCCGCACTCCTGCCGTCAGCGCGTTCACGCACATGCCGGTCGGCGCTGTCCCGTCCCAGTACGGGTGCACATTGTACCGGCGTTCCATGCTGTATACGCCGGGCTCCCAGGTATCTGTATCATTATTGTGGAACTGGATCTCGACCACGCCGTTTCCGAGGCCGTCGTCATCGTCCAGCCTGTAGAACCGCTGCAGCACAATCTCCCCGGAAGCGTTCCGGATCGTGAAGAGCATCCGGTCGTCCTCTGTCCAGTCTTCGCCGCTCTGGCGCGTCGCCTTGACCTTGAACGCGCCGGTGTCCCCGGCGTGCATCTCGATCACAGTGGCATTTTCATTGTATGAGAACATTTAACCCACCGCCTTTTTCAGCCCGGCATTGACCTGGCCGTTGTCTTCCCTCCGGATGCAGAACAGGTCTGTAAATCCGGTGTATTCTGTGAGGCTTCCGTAGTTGTTCGCCTTGATCTTTTCTGTTTTTTCCGGAACGCTCAGAAGCTCGAAGGCTTCATTCAGCTTGACGCCGCCGTCCAGGTAAACCCACAGCACATAACCGTCCTCGATCGCGTGTGCAGGAAAAAGCCGTGTCCCGTCATTCAGGATCAGGATCTGATCCATCTCCCTCACCTCCGTCGTTTGTCTCTTCCATCGCCCGTAAGCAGATATCAATGTTCCTGATGCTTCCGAGGATCGCCTGCCCGCTCGTCTCAGACAGTTCCACCGGTATCATGATGGTCTTAAGGTTCCTGCTGGTGATCTCCAGCACTTCCTTTACGGTCATGGTTTCATTTTTCCGCTCTTCCATGCTGTCCTCTCCTTATCAGTTATGCCGCCATAGTTCCGTTCGTGCCGTTGTGGAGAAATTCTGCGTATATCCGTACCAGAAATAGCTCCCGCTCACCAGGCAATGGCCGTGCGCGTCATACAGCGGGCCGCGGTATGGCTGGTCGTTTGTATCGAACGCTTTCACGAACGTATACTTTGTGAACGGTGCCGTAATCGTCAGCGTCCTGCCGATATCCGCAGCCTGCTCGCTTCCGTTTGTGAATGCCTTCAGGACGACCGTAGCTGTCTTGTCGCTCCATGTTACGTCCGCATTGCTTGCGATGGTCGTGTATACATTTTTTTCATGGTTGAATGCGTTGTATGCGGTGAACGTACCGTTCGACCAGTTGCAGTTGACAGGCGATGACCGCTGCCCGTCTCCGTAGCCGATCCCGTAGCCTGTGTCGTATCCGCTGTTGTACACTTCGGTCGCATCAACCGTATACCTTGCATAAGGCGTGCCGGTTGTTCCTCCTGCACGCATATATACCGTTGTCTGCTTTCCGGACCATCCGTCAGCTGTCAGTGTCAGCTGCTGGCTTTCCGCCAGCTGTGTCGGCCTTCCGCTTGTCGATACATTGATTGTATTGCTTGTGCTGATGCTTGATGCCGGCGTTGACCAGTATGGATTGTTAAGCGTCACAGCAGCCTGCCCGGCCGCATAGATGCTTGACGCGTCCACATACGCCCTGTCGACCTGTGTATAAACCGGCGGCGTCACACCGGGCTTGTACGCCAGCACAGGCACATAGAACGTATTCCCGCTGACATACGCCGTACCGTCCTGGTTCTGCCACGCTCCTGTGGTGATCGCCTGATACCAGTGTTCATTCTGTGGTGTAGCGGTAACTGTCAGTGTATTGCCGCTCCAACTACCGCTGAGAGTTGTTCCTGTCGAAGCGGCATGCTCAAAAGTTCCAACATCCACCCAGGAAGAATCACCGAAGTCCTTTTTCTGCAGCGTGTACGTGTTGTTCCCGTTGTCTACGATCTGCAGCTCCGTGATCGCGTTGGTCACGTATTTATTGTTCGGCCCGCCTGTGCTGGATCCGAGCACGAAATTGTCTCCGTACACATAGCCTGTGCAGCTGATCGTTCCGGTGGCGCTCAGAGACCTGGTGTTCAGCACCGGGATGGTCGCGATCTTGCCGGCGATGTAATTCGCCGTTACATCACTCAGTTCGCACTTTCCGGCGATCACCGTCGTGCTTTTTTCCTCCCCGATGTAAACCCGCTGGGCGTCGATCTTCGCTTCACTTTCGCCGCTGGACTGGTTGATCGACAGCACAATCGAAGCGGCCGTCACCTGTCCGTCCTTTCCGACAGCGCTTACAATCTGCGTGATCTTCCCGGCCTCAACCGTGATCTTTCCGTCCAGCGTTGTGTCTGCGTTCCTCCGGTCCGTCACTTCCTGCGTGATTCGCCCGGCTTCCACCGTTATCCGGCCGCTCAGCTCCCGGCCCTGTTCTGACCTGTCCGTCACTTCCTGCTTGATTGCTTTTTCATTGATCTCAATCGAAGCCTGTTGTGTTACAATCTCGCCCTCTGCCTTTGTAACCCGCTGATGAATACCTTCCCCGTCCACCATCACGGAAGCAACCCGAGACCAGTCCTTGCTTGCGCCTTCGCCGGCTACCGCATCCGCCACAAGTCCGATATGGTCGTTTGTGTCCACCATCCAGGCGTGATCCGCTTCGCTCTGTTTCGCGTGGTTCTTGCTCTTTTTCTTTGAACTTTTGTTGAGCTTGTTAACGATGCTGGCCACGTCCTCCACCTGGTTGGCCAGCGTCACCGTAACGCTTTCCGGATCCGCAACCTTATCGCTCCAGGAGAGCTTCGTGATCCGTTCCTGGATCGTCGTGTCATATTCCGGCAGCGGCACCCGGCATATTGTTCCGAGCACCAGCCGGTCCAGCGGTTCGCCTGTTGCATCGCTCAGTTCCAGCCCGCTGATGGTCACCGTGACCAGCGGCTCCGCGTGGTTCTGCAGCTTTTCTTCCGCCCAGGCCTGGAGCTTCGCGTCCGTGTCCATCTCATTGTCTGTTTCCACGTTGCAGACAACGCCGTAGAGATTCTCGTTCCGGCTGACGTATCCGTTTCCCGGCAGGTGCTTGTTGTTCTTCCCGATCGGATAAAAACGGGTGTACATCCGCGTCCGGTCGATCGTTCTCTTCAGCGTCCGGATGTTCCGGTCTGTCCGCATCTCGCACTGTACCGCGTCGCTCGGCTGCGTGATGTTCAGCAGGAAAGGGTACCGGCTGAAATTGTAGGTCCAGAACGGCGTCAGCAGGCTGGAGCTGATCGTCTCCAGGCAATCCAGCAGGGTATCACTGTTGAAATTGTACGGAGCGCTCTTGCTGTATCCGAAGGATCCGAGTACCCAGTCACTTTGCCTGGCAAGAACATACCGGGCCGCCTGCGCTGCCGTACATACGCTGGCGCCGCTGTTCCCGGCCATGGCTCCCGGCTTCACCTCACCGAACAGGACCAGGTCTTTCAGGCTGTTGATCATGTGCTCGCAGTTCAGCGTCCTGGTGTTCGCCGCGTAGTCCGTGTCAACACTCTTTACCCGCCATACAATGCCGGCGCCCGGTTCGTCCTCGTCCTGCAGCCAGTCGCCCGTGCTGATCACCGGCGCTTCCGGGCCGATCGTGATCGTCGCCGTGCTTTGCCTCTCCGACAGGTTCAGCGCGAACTTTTCAGCCCTGAACCGGTCCTTCGCTGTCAGGCTGTGCCCGTTCAGCAGAATGATCATAAGTATCTCCCCCTCACGCTGACCGTCACCTGAACGGCGCGGCTTGCGCTGAAGCTGATGCTGTTATTGCCTGGGCTCAATCGGAAATCATTTGCCCCTGTCCGCTTTGCCAGCACGCTCACGCCGGCGATCTGCGCCCGCAGGTAATACAGCCGCCCGGTCTGCACATGGTCGATCACAAGCGACTGGTTCGCGCCAAGGCTGATCCCGCTGAACAGCATCTGCTGCCCGGCGATTGTCAGTATCACGGAGGTAATCGTCATGCCGCTCTTATTGGCGACTGTAACTTTCGCTTCCGTCTTCGTGCTTCCAGGTACCGTGATCATCATGGATCCGGATGTGTACACGCCGGACGTTACGCTGGATTCGATTTCATCTTCCCAGTACGGAACCACATAGGCGCGGAAAGTGATTGTAAACTCTTTGTTAAAATCCCACAGGCTCCCCTCGCCGGGCGCCTGTGCAAGCACAACCCAAAGGCGCCGGTTCGGCTTGTAGTTGACCGTCATAAACGCACCGTCAGCGGCCATTGCCGCCCAGCTGTTCACAGCTTCCAGCACTGCAGACCGGCCTTCCATGTCGTCGTGCCTGATTCTGATGGCAAACCGGACAACCATGTCCAGCATGTCCCGCCGCATCGTTGTCACCCGCTGGCCGTATCCGGATGCCATAGGCACGGCCGTAATGCTTTCTTTGCCGTCTGCCGGTTCAACTCTCCGGATCACAATCGCCTCATGCACTTCGTCCAGGTATACACCGTTCAGTGCCACACGTCTCGACCAGATCATTTTTCCACCTCGTTACGCCATATCTCTCGCAATCTGCTCGCTTACATACGGAGCCACCAGGTTGCCGACGACCTGTCCGTCCATAACGACTTTGATATTGCTCACGCCGCTCTGGACCGCCGCCCGCATCTGCCCGGGCAGTCCACGGAATCCGCTGATGTCGTCACTCGTCAGCCCGCCACTGTCACCGTATCCCTGCCACCAGTCCGCCGGCAGTTCCCAGCTCATGTTTCCGTAGCTGTGCTCCTGCAGCCAGTCGGAGTATGCCTTCAGGATCTCCTCCGATCCGTCCAGTGCGTCCAGGGCTTGCTTGGCCTCTTCCGCCTTTTGGAAAAGCTCCTCGACCTCGTCGCCTTCAATAATGCCCTGGTTCAAAAATTCCTGCAGGGCGCGGTTCGTGGTCACGTATTCCACGAACGCGCTCTTCAGATCTTCGTTTCCGCCGGTGCTGGCTTCAAAGTTCTCATCCGTGCCGCGCACTTCTTCAGGATGATTGTTCCGCCGGTCCGCGGCCCAGGCAAACGCGGAGGCAATCAATGTCACAGCCCCCGCAGCGATGGCCACCTCGCCAACCGTCAGCGACAGGCCTGTGGTTGCTGCGCCTGACGCGCCTCCCAGGAGCCCGCCGAGGCCGCCGGCACCCTTCAGGATCGCAACCTGGCTGGCAAGCTGCGTAATGTTCCCGATCATGCTCAGGGCCTTTCCGCCGATCCAGAACGCCGCCAAAATCTCCAGCGCGTCCACGACGTGCGTCATGTTGTCTTCCGTGAACCACTGCAGCACATCCACCAGTCCGCCCATGATATTACCGATGGCCTGCACGGTCGGGTTGTCGCTCTCTTTCAGTTTTTCCGCCAGTTCCTCCAGCTTCTTCAGCCCGGTTTCAATCGCCGTCTTGACTCTTTCAAATGTATCCGTGATATTCTTTTCAAGCTGTTTCAACGCTTCCTCGCGTTCCTCGTCCGTCTCCGCGTTGAAGTACTTGCTCAGCGCGTCCAGGGCGCCGCTCACGTTGGTCATGATGTCCAGCGTGATGGTGCCGAAACCGGCGGCAAACTTTTCCTTCAGCTTGTCCCATTTGCCTTCAATCGTCTGAAGCTCGACCCAGACATCGTTCATCGTTTCGAGCTCGTCCGTGGACATGCCGTATCCGCCCTCGTCGTATTCTCTCAGCTTGTCCTGGATTGTATTCCAATTATCAAGGAACCAGCTGAGCCGCGTGCCCTGTTTCCCGCCGAACACCTGCTCAACAATGCTGTCGTATTTTTTGCCGTTGGTTTCCTTCAGTTCCTTCAGCTTGCTCAGCACAAGCATTGTGTATTCAAGCTTATCTGTATAGTTTGCGTCTGAAATCTCATTACCAAGGGCATCCTTCAGAAGTCCTTCTTTTTTGTCTCCGTTCCAGTTTACCTTCTGGATGATCGTCATCAGGTCATCAAAGGATCCGCCGGACCATTCCAGGCCGGCGGTAATCCGCTGGACCTTTTCTGCTGTTGTCCCGTAGGCGTTTGCCAGGTCTGTCCAGCTGTTCGCCTTCCGGGCAGTTTCCGCGATCAGCTGCCAGACCTGCCCGACAGCCTGCTTGATCGTGTCCAGCATTCCGGTAAAAATGCTTTCAATACTGTCCGCCACCGTGTCGCCGACGCTTGCCAGGTTGCCGATCGTATCGCTGACGGCCTTGGCCGCCACAGTAGCCGTGTCCGCGTCCCGCGCCAGGTCCTTAAAGCCGTCGCCGGTGCTCTCCAGCTCGTTCTTCATGTTGGCCAGTGCGGCCCGGCTTTCGTTCAGCTTTTGCTCATACTTCGCGACTGCGTCCGCGTTGTCGCCGTACTTTTCCTTGACCTCCTGCAGGGCTTTCGCGTTCGCCTTGACGATCTTCTCCTGCTCGGCGATCTGCTTCTGGAGGTTCTTGGTCTTGACCTCGGTTTTCTGCTGTTCCGTGGCGTTCTTGCCCAGTTCCGCGGTCTCCGCCTTCAGTTCGCTCCGCAGGGTTTTCAGGTTCCGCTGCGCTTCCTTGATCGAACTGGAGTATTCCTTCTCGCCCTCCAGGACGATTTTCTGTCTGATGTCGCCGCTCCCGGCCATTCCTGTCACCTCACAGCCCGATTCTCTTTCTGATCTTCCCGCCTGCCATCTTGACGTCGTACTTCATCCGGATCGTGTACATATCCCGGATGAATCCCGGCGTCATCCGTCTGGCGTCCTTCACGCTGATCCCGGCGATGAGCGCGTATCCGTAGTACTCACGCACCCGCGTCCCCCGCCGGTTCTTCAGTTTTTTGCTTCAATCTCCTGCAAATATACGTCAAAGACCTCGTCATCCGCTTCCGCGCCTTCCGTGGTCTCGCTCTTCATTCCTTCTTCAATCGCCGCCCGGATGGCAGCGCCGATGCCGTTCATCGCCGTAATCCGGAGCCTCTTCAACTCGTCCCCGGTCACGGTTTCTTCTTTCCCTTCATAGGCCAGCTGCGCGTTGGCCAGGATCATGAAAATTTTCCGGACCGTCCTGCTGCTGTCGCTTCCCCGCAGCCTTTCAAACATTTCTTTCAGTCCGCCGAACTCATCCTCGATGAGCTCCATTGCGTACATGTCCATCCGAAGGCCGTATTCAGCCTCCCCGATCTTCAGCTTAACCATGTTCCTCTTCCTTTCCTTTCACGCAAAAAGCCGGGGCGGAGGCGCTGTTCACACCTCCGTCCCGTTGTGTCCTTACTGGGTGATGCCCGCCTTGGTCTTCAGCCATGCGATGGCGTCCGACTCGCTGCTCTTCCGGCAGATCGCGAAGTACACCACCGGGCCGGCGCTCGTCAGCTGCACGCCCATCGCGGCGCCGCTCACAGACTCCGTCTGGAAGTCGATGCTGTCGCCCTTCGTGTTGGTGCTGTCGTTGTCCTTGGAGAACTGCACCTTGTAGAACCAGTAGCACTTGTAGGTGACGGTTCCTTTGAAGCGTTCCTTGCGGTAGAAGCCGCAGCCGACAAAGCCGGCAGAAGCGTCCGTCACCAGCAGGTCCGCGCCGCTGGAGGTGCTCTCCGCCACATAGCCCAGGAAAGCCTTTTCCAGGGCGTCGGTCATGTTCGCCAGCTCCAGGCTCAGTGTGGCGTCCGTCATGCTGTTCTCGCTGTCGATCATGTGATCGTCAGCGTTGAACTTCACCTGCTGGCGCTCTTCGCCCACATCGGCCCGGACCATGTAGTCCGCCAGCTGCACGCCTGTGCCGTAGCTGATCGCGCCGCCGTCGCCGCCGCTGGTATACGGGGCATAGGTCAGGCACTTGATCCCGATTTTCGCCATTTCAGTTTCCTCCGTTCAGTTGTTGGATCAGTTCGTCGCTCTTTGCCTGCATGGCGCCGGCGACGACTTCCTGCATTGTTGATTTGTGTCCTGTGATGAATTTGTCACCGGTCTTCGCCGTCCGGCGGCCTCCGCGCCCGTAGTTAATAACAAAGGCCTTGGTCGCGTTGCTGATTCCGCGGCTGTCATTTCCCTGCGGGTAAACCTCCACGGATCCGCTCCCAAGGTCTTCGTGATATCTGCCTGGCGCCACACTCGCCATCATGCTGCCGGTCACAACGTGCCTATACTGTTCAATGTCCTTCCATGTTTCCTCAACGCATGCATCCGCGCCGGCCATGACGATCTGCTTAATGCAGTCCCTGGCAAAGGCGCCCAGCCGGCTGTCAAACTCGTCCGGGCCCGTGAACGTACTGCGCGCCATTATTCACCACTCCCCGCGGGCTCTTCCGCTGCCGGCGCGTTCGGCGTCGGTGCCGGTTCCGTCCAGGTCAGCGGCCCCCACATGATCAGCGTCCACCACCAGTGGACCTTGCCGGTCTGGTAGTCAAACTCGCGGTTGTTTGTATGTGTCAGGTCGAGCACGCCTTCATCCTCCAACGCCTCCAGCTTTTCCTGGATCATCGCCGGATATTCGTCGCTGTCGTCCTCCACATACGCGTCCAGGATCAGGTTCCAGGAGCTGTTGACCAGATGGCCGTCCGCCCACATCTGCCGCGCTTCCCCGCTGAGCCGCAGCACGCCGTAATTGGTCGGCGCCTTGTTGACCCAGGCGTCCTTCGCGAACTCAATGCCCTCCAGGGTGTTCAGCTTCGCCACGATTTTGTCCATCGCGTTGACCGTTACAGTCTCAGCTGTCGCCTGCGTCCGGTTCCTCGTCCGTGCCATTCTCGTCACTCCTTTCCACCGTGATCTC
>Ga0310696_10004428_pt1 | contig 17228 bp, 13 predicted proteins | sample AusTroGonzalo_MG_4_FD_203885 | JGI IMG/M metagenome (GOLD analysis project Ga0310696, IMG submission 203885) | Bovine rumen microbial communities from tropical cattle in Woodstock, Queensland, Australia - Gonzalo_02 (v2) (version 2) | ecosystem: Host-associated > Mammals > Digestive system >...
TAAAAGTTCCAACTGATGCCGAAGTGCAAGCCTCCCGGATTCATCGGATAGCCGGGCAACCAGAAGTATCGGCCGTCGGATTGGTTGATATGATAATACTGAACGTAGAATCGAGTGCGCTTCAAGTCGAAGTTGGCGTAGATGCTGACCAGAGGATAATTGCCCACCTTCTTCTTGTTGTTCGCATTCTGCAGCATGAACTGGCTGACCACAGGTGAATAGTCGGGCGCCTCGTATTCCGTGAAGAACTTCACATCGCCACCCAACTCACAGTTGAGCACTTTGGCAATCTTGAATTCGATGAACAGGTTGCTGTAGAGCGAAAGGGCAGGCAGCGGAATCAAGTCCGACTTCGTGGATTTCTGATAGGTAATGTCGTTGTCGAAGTGCAGGATGCCGAACTTGAAGTTCTGACATAGATTGGCACTGATGACCTGTACGTTTCCTGAACTCTGACGTGGTGTGACGTTGTTACTGAACCCACTTGCTGTCGTCGTTCCCGTATTCTCGAAATAGCAGTAGTTCTTGATGTTCTCCATTCCGATAGTCAGCTTTGTACGGGTCTTCGGCAACGAGATTTCACCTTGCAGACGCATGCGCCATTCTTTGTCGAAATCGAGGTCCCACCATGCATGACGCGAATGATAGTGTCGTATGTAGTAGGATGGCTTCTTGTTCTGAACGAGCGCGTTGAGCACCACTTGCGCCGTATCGCCCATGATGGGCAGATTGAGTTCGCCCCGTCCTGTAATCTTGAACTCACCCAACCGTTCGCCGACAATGGTGAATTCGCCGTTCAGGTCGTAGTGAATCATCGTTCCTTGTGTGCGGATCAGCTGACCACCCACAGCGATGTTGTTCTCCGACACCTTATTATTTATAAGACGGGAGATGGTTCCCACCGTACTTTTCAGCGAATCGGGCTGCTCGAAGTTCATGTGCTCGAAAGCGATATATGCATTGATACCTGCTGCTGCATATTTGTTGAAACCTTCACGAAGCGACAACCCCACCGTGTTTCGCATGATGAAGTTCTTCGTGCGGTCGTTGGTTGAGTCGCGTGGGAAATAGTCGTATGTGTGATAGCCTGCAGGGGTGTTATAGGCTATATATCCACGACGCAGATAGCGGAGTGAGAACGTGTGGAAGATACTCGTGACAGGCACGAATACCTCCTTCAGATTCGCTGAATCGCCTTCTGTGCGATAGTATCCGATGTTGTATCGATGGTTGAAATGAATGATATCGTGTTCCTGCTTTGACCATGTGCTCGACAGCCATACAGGGATATCGTCGGAATCGTAGTTGCGGCGCATGCTCTCGGGATGGATGATATAGTTCTCGTCGGTGATACCTCCATTCTCGGTGAGTTTCATGTAGTTGTGGGAGTAGTAGAAGTGGAAATCGTATTTGTCGCCCAGATACGATGCCCATCCGTTAGCTCCCATATACGAGGTCGACTGGCTGTTGTAGTAGCCTTGTCCGTACATGTAGTCGAACAGTCCACCGATATTGATGCGCTTTCCTGAGTTCTGGGTGTAGATGACCTTGATATGCTCGTCGCCGGTTGTCTTCGAACCGCAGGTGTTGTAGACAGCATTGAGGTAGGGCGACTTCGTGTTGTAGAAACGGAATCGGTTGGTCGGGATGTAGAACTGGTCGAACGGACGCAGGAAGATGAACTCATCGTCGTCCTGACGTTCGATGAAGATACGATTGATGCGCGGTGAGCCGAGATTGCCCAAATGACTGAAATGGCCGTTGACTCCTTCCGAAAGATTGGCGTTCTGAAACTGGTGCTGCAGGGTGTCGACATACGTAGCTGTCCGATTACCAAAAGTCTGGTCGATGGTCCATGCACGCACATCGACAGGCACTTTCGGCTTTTCCTTCCCGTCTTCTCCTTTGTTGAGCGCAGAGTCACCTGGCGTCATGAGCATATCGGTGTTGGCCTCCAACTCTCCGATGATACGTTGAGCAGATGCCGACAATGATATGATGACAGTGAGGAAAAGGAATAGCAGTCGTTTCATTTAGAACATGAATCGTAAGAAGAATTCAACGAGTTTGATGAGAATGGCCCCGAATCCAAGGCTGAAGAACAACACTTTGTTTTCCGGTAGGGCGAAATAGACAATCACAGCAGCTAGAAAACCAGCCATGAACACGATGTTCAACACTTTACGGGCCGTAAGTATTCTATCGTGCTTGCTACGTTTCCCTCTGCGATGTCCTCGCTCCTGACGGTCTTTCTCAAGCGCTTCAGCGATGATTTTATCTACCTCGTCTGCTTTCATTTGATGATGGTTTCGATTTCTGAGAAGAGTTCGTTAGCAAGATCCACGGTCTTCACTCTGAACTTGCGGTTCTGCTTGATGAACTTACCCTTCTTGGTGAATGCCATATCGTCGGTGATATACTGCTCGGCGGTCTTACGTTCCTTTGCTTCAGCGAATGTGTAGGCATACACGATGTTGCTCATGACTGCTTTCACCGACCCGTCGCTGACCTGAACCGTCAGTTTGTATTCTGCATCCGTATAGTCTCTTTCAAGGAATTTGTTGGAGAACACCAATTCCTCGCATCCTTGACACACGATCTGTCCCTTTGCTTCGTCAGCGCTTTTCACCGTAGCATATTCCAGGTTGCGGAAATAGTCGGGATCGGTCCACTTTCCGTTCTCTACGCTTGGCATATAACGTGCAGATGCCCAAGAGGCTACTTTGCGGTACAAATCCTCCTTGCTTTTGCCTGGAGCCGAGAGGGTCTTTGAGAATGTCACCATTCCGTTTTCAACGGGAACAGCTCCTTGCATATAAGGGGTGAAATCAGTTACTTTGGTGGTGGTTGACTTTTTACCAAAAATACCAGAACTCTGTGCGTTTGCACAAAGTGGAAGGATGGCTACCATCAATAAAATGACTAAATGCTTCATATCTTCTTCGTTTTTTGATTTATATTACGATGCAAAATTACTTAAAAAAAACATATCGACAAAATTTTCGGGCGCGAACACCTTATATTTTGAATAAATTAACGCATAAGTATAGAAAAATAGTCATTTTATTTGCTATGAGTTTTGTCGTTTTAAAAATAAGTGTTATTTTTGCCGTGAAATTAAAATGTAAAAGAATCATTATGAGAAAAGGGTTTATTTCGTTACTAATCATCATGGTTGCCATGATTATTATTTCCTGGCGTCCTGAAGTAAAGCAAGACCGAGTTTTACAAGTGTACGGCGTTGCGTTCTATAATCTTGAGAATCTGTTCGATACCATTCATGACGAGGGGAAGAACGATTTCGAGTATCTTCCCGACGGAGCTAACAAGTGGGGATCGTTGAAGTACACCAGCAAACTGAAGAACATGGCACAGGTGTTGGCCAATCTGGGAACGGAGATGACCATGCGAAACGGTTTGCAGAAAGTGTGCAAGAGTCCTGCCATCATCGGTTTGTCAGAAGTTGAGAACCGCCGTGTGTTGGAAGACCTGCTGAAAGAACCTGTGCTGCAGGATAAGGGCTGGGAAATCATTCATGTTGAAGGCCCTGATAAGCGTGGCGTCGATTGTGCTTTCTTCTACAATCCTGCCATCTTCAAACTGGAGCATTACCACCTCACGAACTATATCTATGAGAATGGCGACACTACTCGTGCTACGCGTGGTTTCCTCATTGCCAGCGGAACCATTGCCGGCGATAAAATCAGTTTCATTGTCAACCACTGGCCTTCACGTGCTGCAGGAAGCGAGTTCCGTGAAATGGGCGGACGCCAGGTTCGTAAGATGATCGACTCCATCTTTGCAGCCAATCCAAAGGAGAAGGTTGTCATCATGGGTGACCTGAACGATGACCCGAAGGACAAGAGTGTGACCAAGGCTTTAGGTGCCAAGTCCAACAAGAAGGACTGCAAGCCAGGCGATATGTTCAATCCTTGGTACGAGACACTCTATAAGGTGGGGCAGGGCACGCTGCTGTATGATGGCAAGTGGAACCTCTTCGACCAGATCATCTTCTCTGAGAATCTGTTGAATCCAGACGGTGTGAACGACTATTCTTCCCTGAAGTTCCGCAAGAACGAAATCTATCTGCGCGATTTCCTCATTACCCAGGAAGGAAAAACAAAAGGTGCTCCTAAGCGTACATTCGCCAGTGGGGTGTGGCTCAACGGATATAGCGACCACCTTCCCACACAGATATTCTTAGTGAAAGAGGTCGACCGATAACCGATAACCGATAACCTATAACCTATAGCCGATACCCGTAACCATTAATGAATAGGATTTTCATCATTGCCTTGTCTTTTCTGTTCGCGACGCAAATCGTGGCACAACCTTCTGCCTCTTATTATAATAAGGTGGATGGATTGAAGAAGAGAGAACTGAAGCTGGCACTGAAAGACATTATCGTGAACCATAAGCAACTCACTTATGGCAGTGAGCTTCCTGCTGCTTACCCGTCGGTATATTATCTGGACGGGCAACCATCGATGGTTTATGATTTGTTCTCCACCGAAACCTACGAATACAGTTCCAGTAAATGGAACAAGGAACATGTCATTCCAAAAAGCTGGTGGGGTGGTACAGTCAACAAAGCTTATTCGGATATCTTCAGCGTCATACCTTCCGAATCGGGAGCCAACACCCAGAAGAGCAATTTCCCCATTGGGACGGTATATCGCTCCAAGTTCGACAACGGACGCATTAAGGTGGGAACACCTGTCACAGGACAAGGCGGAAGTTATACTACCGTCTTCGAACCTGCAGATGAGTTTAAGGGCGACTTTGCACGCATCTACTTCTATGTCGCTACCTGTTATTCCGATATCGCTTGGGGCAGTAACTCAAACGTGAAGAGCGAGTTGGTTCAGGAAGATTGGCCGACCCTCAAGCCTTGGCTTTATACGCTTCTGCTGAAATGGCACAATCAAGATCCCGTCTCAGAAAAAGAGAAGCAAATCAACAACAACGCAGAAAAAGAGCAGGGCAACCGAAACCCGTTTATCGACTACCCGGCTTTGGCCGATTACATCTGGGGTAACTATACAACTACCGCCTTCTCACTTGCTGAAGCAAAACTGTATGAGCATGTGGCATCTGGACAGATTGATCCTTCTGAGCCAAACGATACAATAGAAATCATTAACCCCGTCGATACCACAGGTGTGCTCATCGTAGGCGAGACATTGCTTGCAGATACTTTCGACAGTGCCTCAGAAGGTAATGACGAAGAGACAGGCGGGTCGTCCACACAATGGAGCGGCGACGAATGGTTCCCTACGGTATCGAATGTCTTCCAAGCAGGAGGAGCACTGCGATTAGGTTCCTCGAAGAATACAGGCAGCATCGCGTCCGTCAACCTCAACTATGCAGGTGGGCCGGTCGTTGTTGAACTCACCGTCAAGGGATGGACCAGTGTTGAAGGAACACTATCTGTACGTGTGGGCGACGAGGCGCAGACTGTGAACTATGCAGCCACCATCAACGATGCCTTTGAACGTGTACAGCTCCTTTTCCGTAATGTTCCGAAGAATCCAACAATTACCATATCCACATCAGAAAAACGATGCTTCATTGGTGAAGTCATCGTGAAAGCATCCTCATATCAACAGGCATCAGTTCTGGAAGATGTAAATGGTGATGGAATTGTCGATACTCAGGATGTCCTCGCTGTGTATGAGAAAATGCAGAACAGCATCTACGACAGCCGTGCAGATGTCAACGGAGACGAAGTGATTGACACGCAAGATGTCTTGGCAATTTACGAGGCGATACGTAATTTATAAGGGAAAAAATGCTCCCTATATCTCTCCCTGTTCTTCCCTATGGGAATCCCTTTCCCTCCCTATGTTTTTCTCCTTTTTGTTGAAGCGCCGAAGGGGGGATGTTAAAGTAAGAGGTGAGAGGTAGGAGGTGAGAAAGCCCCAACGGGGCGAAATATCATAGGCGGGGGGGTAAGCCCCCGTTTTTGTGTGTGAACACAATCCCAGCCCTGAAGGGGCGACATAGTATTACGTGAAATGTTAATTATTAACTTAAATTATACCCAAGGTTTCAACCTCTCTTTTTCTTACCTACATCAACATTCAGCACCCTCTTTATTTGAATCGATTCAATTCATCGTTTGAATCGATTCAATCGATCAAATAAATCGATTCACGAAATTCATCTAATTAATTTAGCAAAAACAGCCTTGGAAAAGCTTATCGATTTAGATTCATAAAACAGGAAGTAATAGAGGTGTTGTTATGAAATTATGAAAGCTCTGTCTACCTATGTTCTTCGGCCAATGAACATATGTTCATGCCTCGATGGACATATGTTCGTGAAAAGTTTTCTGGAGTTCTGACAAATCAATCAGCGCTACGGTCAATTCCGTTAGAACGAGACAAGCGTTTTAGTTCCTTTAAGTGAGCCGTTGACTTCCTCTAAGCGAGCCATTTAGTAGTAGAGTGTACAAGAGCAATTGATATATATGAAAAGGGGATGCTGTGTGGCATCCCCTTCGTTTGTTTATTTTGCTTTTTGAATGATTTTGAGACATTCGCGACATTTGTCGGTGACATACTGCCAATCTTCTGCCTCTACCTTATCTTTCGGGAAGAGCTTGCTGCCCATGCCTACACAATAGACGCCTGCCTTGAACCACGCTGTGAGGTTTTCTTCTGTTGGAGCAACTCCTCCTGTCACCATAATCTTTGACCAAGGCATCGGTGCTTTCATGCCTTTCACGAATGCTGGACCGTATACGTCGCCTGGGAATACCTTGCAGAGGTCGCAACCCAGTTCTTGTGCCTTGCCCACTTCGCTTACGCTGCCACAACCTGGGCAGTAGGGGATGAGACGGCGATTGCAGACGGGTGCGATGTCGGGGTTGAACAGCGGACCTACGATGAAGCAGGCTCCGAGTTGGATATAAAGGGCTGCCGTCGGGGCATCGACCACACTGCCAACTCCCATTGCCAGTTCGGGACATTCCTTGGCTGCATATTTCACGCATTCTGCAAATACTTCATGGGCAAAGTCGCCGCGATTGGTAAACTCAAAGGCGCGTACACCTCCATCGTAACATGCCTTGATGACTTTCTTTGCTACTTCTGCATCTTTGTGGTAGAACACAGGCACCATGCCTGTTTCTCCTATCTTGGCCATAACGGCCAGTTTATCGAATTTTGCCATAGATCTTCTCTAACTTCTCTAACTTCTCTAACTTCTTTAACTTCTTTAACTTCTCTAAATCTTATCCAACACAATCTTGATGAGGTCTCCGATTTGGTTTTTGTAGCCGGTATTGGCTTCGTGGGCAATGCGGTTGGCAATGACCATGCAGACGGTGAGGGCACGATGTCCGAGGTGCTTGCTGAGTCCTGCCAGCGCTGCGCTTTCCATCTCGAAGTTGGTAATCTTGTAGCCGTTCCATTCGAAGCTGCATATCTTCTCGTTGCGCTGAGGGTCGGAGAGCGGAATGCGTATTTCGCGCCCTTGCGGACCGTAGAATCCGCCACATGAGATGGTGACACCACGAATCATTCCAACTCCTTCTGTGAAGATTTGGTTGAGCAGCGATGCATCGTTGTCAACTACATAGGGAGAGGGCAGATGGTGGTAATCCCATCCGAGATGCTCGGTGAAGGCTTTCTCGAATTCGAGGTCACAGATTTCGTCACGACCTGCGTAGTAGTTGAGGAGACCTTCGAAACCGATGGACTTTTCGCTGCATACGAAGGTGCCTACGGGCGTGTTTTCCTGCAAGCCTCCACAGGTACCGATACGCACGAGATCCATCTGTGTCAGATTCTCTTTCAGGGTACGGGTCTTGAAGTCGATGTTTTTCAGCGCATCGAGTTCTGTTGCCACGATGTCGATGTTGTCGCACCCAATGCCGTGTGAGATGGCTGTGATACGTTTCCCCTTATACGTACCTGTGATGGTGTGGAACTCACGACTTTGCACATCGCATTCTTTGGTGTCGAAGAATGAGGCGATGGTATCCACTCTGGCTGGGTCGCCACACATCACCACCTTGTCTGCCAACTGGTCGGGACGGATGTGGAGATGGAACGCGCTGTTGTCGTCGTTGATAATCAGTTCGGATGGTGCGAAATACTTGGCCCCTCTCCCAGCTCCCCCGAGGGGGAGTGACTGTTTGCTGCGATTATTGTTCATTACGTTCTGCTAATATTGTTCCTTTTATTATATTAATAACTCTTTCTGTATCATGCAAGATCTCTTCGTTTTTGAATCTTACGATTATGTAGCCTAACTTTTCAAGTCTATCGTCTCACAATATATCTTTAACGATTTGATTTCCACGAAAATGATATCCGCCATCTACTTCAATAATGATTTCTTCTCTATGCAAATGAAATCTGCAATGTAATCGCATACAATGTGTTGGCGTTGAAACTTTACTCCGAATGCACGTCCTTTCAATAAATGCCATAATATGGTCTCGGCAAGGGTAGGAAATGTCCTGTTCTTTTTTGCGAACTCTTTCAGAATATTATATCTGTCAGGACATGCTGTCTGATATCCGTAATCCTCTTTCTTGTCCATATTTCTCATCGTCACCCTCCCCCTCGGGGGAGGGATGGGGTGAGGGGCTGCTATCCATTTAATTTCTCGTCCATTGCTTTTGCAGCCCGGCGTCCGTCGCCCATAGCGAGGATAACGGTTGCTCCGCCACGTACGATGTCGCCTCCTGCGAAGATGGTCGGGATGCTCGACTGCATATCGTCGTTTACTGCGATGGTGTTCTTGCGTCCCAGTTCCAGACCTTGAATTGACTTAGGAACGAGTGGGTTGGGTGATACACCTACGGCTACAATGGCCATATCGATGTCGAGTGTCTCGATAGCACCTTCGATGGGCACAGGACTGCGGCGACCTGATGCGTCAGGCTCACCGAGTTCCATCTTCTGCAAGCGTACTTGGCATACATGGCCCTTTTCGTCGGCGATATATTCGATTGGGTTGTGCAGGGTGAGGAATTCGATACCTTCTTCTTTGGCATGCTTCACCTCCTCGAGTCGTGCAGGCATTTCTGCCTCACTACGACGGTAGGCAATGAATACACGCTCTGCTCCGAGGCGCTTGGCTGTACGACATGAGTCCATTGCGGTGTTTCCACCACCGACTACCATCACGCTCTTAGCCTTGCAGATTGGGGTGTCGCTCTCTGGATTTGATGCGTCCATGAGGTTCACACGAGTCAGGTATTCGTTCGATGACATGATGCCTGTGCTGTTCTCTCCAGGGATGCCCATGAAGTTTGGCAGACCTGCACCCGATGCGACGAAGATTCCCTTGAAGCCTTGTTCCTCCAGTTCGTTGACGGTAATGGTCTTACCAATGATGCAGTCCTTGACGAACTTCACGCCAATCTTCTCCAAGTTGTTGATTTCCACGTCGACGATAGCATTTGGCAAACGGAACTCTGGAATACCATACTTGAGCACACCGCCGATTTCGTGGAGGGCTTCGAATACGGTCACATCATAGCCGTTCTTGGCCATATCGCCTGCGAAACTCAATCCTGCAGGACCTGAACCAACGACTGCTATCTTGATGCCGTTGGCTGGCTTGCACTGTGGAAGTGCCATCTTGCCCGATTCGCGCTCATAGTCGGCAGCAAATCGCTCCAGGTAACCAATGGCTACTGGCTTGTGACCCATCTTCATGTGGATACACTTGCTTTCGCATTGCTTCTCTTGTGGGCATACACGTCCGCATACTGCTGGGAGTGAAGAGGTGTTCTTCAGCACCTTGGCTGCATCGAGGAAGTGTCCGCGTTCGATGCTCTTGATGAACGATGGAATATTGATGTTGACAGGACAGCCTTCCATACATGATGGTTTCGGGCAGTCCAGACAGCGCTTGGCTTCCGTCAGTGCCTGCTCTTCGGTCAGACCTTGATTTACTTCTTCCGTACGGGTCGTTGCACGGTAAACAGGATCGAGTTCGTTCATCACGCAACGCTCAATCAGCGTACGATCCTTAGGCTTCATTGTAGCCTGCAATTCCTTGCGCCAGTCAGCATTGCGGTCGAGGAGAGAGTCAATAGAAACCCCTTCTTCGTCTCCCCCAACGGGAGACATATTGGAATCTGTATTTGATTCCCCTCCTTGGGAGGGGTTAGGGGAGGTTTCTGTGATACTCTTTTCCAGTTTCTTCATCTCTTCCAATTCCTCTGCCTTGAAGGCACCCATACGCTTGAACATCTCGTCGAAGTCCACCTCGTGACCGTCGAACTCAGGACCATCCACACATACGAACTTGGTCTTGCCTCCTACGGTGATACGACATGCACCACACATACCAGTTCCGTCGACCATAATGGTGTTGAGCGAAACATCTGTCGGTACGTTATATTTCTTTGTCAGCAGACAGCAGAATTTCATCATGATGGCAGGACCGATGGCGAAACACTTGTCCACCTTCTCGCGTTGGATGACCTGCTCGATACCTACGGTCACCACGCCCTTCTGTCCGTAGCTTCCATCGTCGGTCATGATGATAACCTCATCGCTGTGCTTGCGCACTTCGTCTTCGAGGATGATGAGTTCCTTGGTACGACCAGCCAGCACGCTGATTACCTTGTTGCCTGCGGCCTTCAGGGCCTTGATGATAGGGAGCATCGGAGCTACACCCACACCACCTCCGGCACATACAACGGTACCGAACTTCTCGATATGAGTAGCCTGACCCAATGGACCTACCACGTCAGTGATGTAGTCGCCTGCGTTCAACGAGCAGAGCTTCGTAGAACTGTAACCTACGGTCTGTACCACCAATGTGATGGTACCTTTCTCAACGTCGCTGTCGGCTATGGTCAATGGAATACGTTCACCCTTCTCGCCTGTGCGGACAATTACGAAATGACCTGCACGGCGTGCTTTTGCGATAAGCGGTGCTTCAACTTCGAGCTTAAACACCTTTTCACTGAATTGCTCTTTGCTAACAATCTTGTTCATTTGTCGAATTCTTTTATATGTTGTGAGTTTTTATCAGAGAAACAAAACTGCGTTCAGCAGTTTCGCAGCATTCACGCTGCAAAGTTACACATTATTTATATAATGGCCAAAAAAAATGGAAAAATAGTAGTGTTTTTTATCGTTTTGTAAAATAGTCGTTCTTGATTTTGATGCAGAAGATAATGACACTACATGATGCAGTGATAAAGTTCGTCACGAAAAGGAAGATGCCTTCGCGCCCCAGCATCAGGCCCTGAATCATAAAGCAAATTGCGCCGATGCCCATCATGAGGAATGTGGGAAGGGCAATGCCATCTGTCTGTTTCGTACGTATGGTTTGAATCGCTTGAGGAAGATAGCCCAGAATCATGCAGATACTGGCTATCCAACCGCAGATGTTGAATATTAACTGATGTTCCATTGTCTTCTTATTTGAGGAGTAACACTACTGCCTGAGCAGTTCGGATTTCTGTGTGCAAAGTTACACAATAATTATAAAATGGCCAAATAAAACTCGGAAAATACAGACTGCCGACAGAAAAGGTTCATATAGAGGCATGTAGTTTGAAATAAAATATGTACTTTTGTCGGCGAAAACAATATAATCACTATATCTTCAATGGACTTTACCTATTCCATATCCGACCGTTTCCTTTCCATCCACGAGAGCCATCAGGTTCGCTCCGTGGAAGGAATGAAAGAAACATTAGCACGTATCCGCCGTGAGAATGCAGATAAGGACTATGCCATTCTGCACCGTACCGACAGCAATATCATCCATGAATGGCAGGCACACAACCTCTTCTACGACCTCCACGTCCTGCGACTCCATACCCGTACCGTTGATTTGGAATACCCCCAACGTTGGTGGTTCCGCTTCGCCTACTGGGTGGCATCATGGTTTGTGGCTAATAAATGAAATAAGGATGTTTTTTGAATCTGACGTGTAGTGAAAAATTCTGAATATCATAGCGAATTAATGGAAAAAATGTTAATCTCGATACTTTCGTATTGCTGATTTGATATTTATTCGTAACTTTGCGGTCTAAAGATATATTCATGCGTATGAAGAAAGAAGAGATAAAGCAGGAGATTCGCCGGATGTGCCGCGAGAAGAATGCGGTGATTCTGGCACACTACTACACGGAAGGTGAGGTGCAGGACATCGCGGACTTTGTGGGTGACTCACTTGCACTTGCTCAGTCGGCTGCGAAGACTGATGCGGACATGATTGTGATGTGTGGCGTGCACTTTATGGGCGAGACTTGCAAGATTCTGTGCCCGGACAAGAAGGTCATCATCCCTGATATGAACGCTGGCTGTTCGTTGGCTGATAGCTGCAAGGCAGAAGACCTGAAGGCATTCATCGACGAACATCCTGGCTACAAGGTGGTAAGCTATGTCAACACAACAGCTGCGGTAAAGGCGCTGAGCGATGTAGTGGTGACGAGTTCAAATGCCCGCAAAGTAGTGGATAGCTACCCTAAGGATGAGAAGTTGATATTCGGTCCTGACAAGAATCTCGGAGCTTATATCAATAGTATCACAGGGCGTGATATGTTGTTGTGGAATGGTGGCTGTCATGTGCACGGACGTTTCTCATTGGAGGCTATTCTGGCGCTGAAGAAAGAGCATCCTGAGGCAAAGGTGCTGGTTCATCCAGAATGCCCTGCTGCCATTCAGGCTGTGGCTGACGAGATTGGCTCGACTGCAGGATTGCTGAATTATGCTATCCAGAGTGAGGCGCAGGAGTTTATCGTAGCAACAGAAAGCGGCATCCTGCACAAGATGCAGCAGGCATGTCCCGATAAGCAGTTCTATCCTGCTCCGCCCGAGGTGACGGAAGGGGTAGGGTGTAGCTGCAATGAGTGTAGCTACATGCGTCTGAACACCTTGGAGAAACTCTATAAGGCGTTGAAGGATGAGAAGCCGGAAATACAGGTGGATGCCGAGTTGGCTGCGAAGGCGGTATTACCCATCAACAAGATGTTGGAACTGTCGAAATAGTAACCTATGAAGTCAGTTGCAGCATTAGTGTCAGGAGGTGTTGACTCGGCTGTCAGCGTTTATATGCTGAAGGAGCAGGGATACGACCCACATTTGTTCTACATCAAGATTGGTCCCGATCGCGATACGGAATGGAACTGCACGTCGGAGGAAGATGTGGAGATCTGTCGTTGGTTGGCCAAGCGCTTTGGATGCGAGTTCGACATCATCGACTTACACAAGCAGTATTGGGAACAGGTGGTGGGTTACACGATGGAGAAAGCGCGTGTGGGACTTACGCCCAATCCTGACGTGATGTGCAACAAACTCATCAAGTTCGGCTGTTTCGAGCAGGAGGCTGGAAAGGACTTCGATTTCACGGCGACAGGTCATTATGCCCAAACCGCTGTGGTCGATGGAAAAACATGGTTGGCTACAAGTCCTGACCCTGTGAAGGACCAAACCGATTTCCTTTGCCAGATCGACTCGCTACAAGTGTCGAAACTGATGTTCCCCATCGGACACATGTGGAAGCACGAGGTGCGGGCCATTGCTGAGAGGGAGCAGTTACTCAATGCTCAGCGAAAGGACAGCCAAGGCATTTGTTTTCTTGGTGATATAGACTTCCGCGACTACATCAAGGCCCATCTGGGAGAGAATCCTGGCGATGTGCGCGAACTGGAGACTGGGCATAAAATAGGCGAGCATCGAGGTTTGTGGTTCTATACGATCGGGCAGCGAAAGGGATTGGGATTTGGTGGCGGACCTTGGTTCGTTGTCAAGAAAAACGTAAAACGTAACATTCTCTTTGTCTCGCACGGTTATGATCCGGAGAAAGTGTACAAGGACCACATCCGCATGGATGACTTTCATTTCATTACGGAGAATCCGTGGGAGGGAATCCTTGCTACAGATGTTCCCATCACGTTCAAGATACGACATACACCCGAATATCTCAAGGGAACCATCCGTCAGGAAGACGACGGCTCGTGGTTCATTCAGGCAGATGAGAAAATACACGGTGTTGCACCGGGGCAGTTCTGTGTGGTGTACGACAAGGATCATCATCTGTGCTACGGAAGTGGAGAGATTGCATAATGGTAGCCCCTCTCCCCATCCCTCTCCCGAGGGCGAGGGTGACTGATGATAAATTAAAATAAAGAAAAAATTATACCCTTCAATAATATAAACATTCAGGATTTCTCTCCCCCTCGGGGGAGATGTCTGAAGGACAGAGAGGGGCTGATTATGGCTGTAATTGATATACACAAAGCTGTGGCTCGCAACCCGATTTACAGGATGGCTGAGCCTGTGAACTTCCAACTTTTGGCGGGAGAACAACTGGCTATTGTAGGCGACAATGGGGCAGGGAAGAGTATGTTGGTTGACATCATCACAGGTGCTCATCCTATTTTGAATGACGGGCGTGGCAGCTATATCCATTATGATTTCTCACCTCGCAAGTCATCGTTGGCGTACGAGAACATCAAGTACATCACTTTTCAAGATGCTTACGACGGAACAGAAGGCTACTATTATTACCAAATCAGATATAACCACACAGAGTTCGACGACAGTCAGCAACTGTTTCTCCTTTCAAGTGGAGAGTTGCGCAAGTATCAGTTGAAGAAAGCTTTGGAGAGCAATCCACGTGTACTCATTCTCGACAATCCATTCATCGGATTGGATGTTGACGCGCGTAGCTATTTGGCTGAAACGCTGAAAGAACTGACGAGCACGACAGATTTGCAGCTTATCATCGTCCTCTCGAAAACTGACGATATGCCTGATGTCGTGACCCACGTGGTAGAAGTGAAAGACCGCCGAGTGGGACTAAAGCTCTCGAAAGAAGCATGGACACATCCGTCCGTTCCCCCAGTGGTTTTGAAAGAAGATAAGATACAATCCATCCTCCATCTGCCATACGAAGACGAAGCAACAGCCAGTATCGAGCCAGGTACGCAGCAGGTTGTGGATTTCCGCAAAGTGACCATTCAGTATGGAGAGCGTGTCATCCTCGATGCCCTCGACTGGACCGTGATGAATGGTGAACGCTGGGCACTTACAGGTCCCAATGGTTCGGGCAAGAGCACGTTGCTCAGCCTTGTCTGTGCTGATAATCCACAAGCCTACGCCAACGATATCGTTCTCTTTGGCAGACAACGAGGAACAGGCGAATCTATATGGGACATCAAACATCACATCGGCTATGTGTCGCCCGAGATGCACCGTGCTTTCCTACGCGACTATCCAGCCATCGATGTGGTGGCAAGCGGATTACATGATGCGGTAGGATTGTACAAACGTCCTCGTCCCGAGCAGACAGGCATCTGCGAGTTCTGGATGGACATCTTCGGTGTGGGCCAATATCGCGATGTGTCGATGCTGAAACTCTCAAGCGGCGAACAGCGTCTGGTGCTTTTGGCACGTGCTTTCGTGAAAGACCCCTCGCTGCTCATTCTCGACGAACCCCTACATGGGCTCGACTTAATGAACCGCCGATTGGTGAAGGATGTCATCGAAACATTCTGTCAACGTCGCAACAAGACTCTTGTGATGGTTACACATTATCAGGAAGAATTTCCCAAATGCATACAACAAACTAAAAAACTCATAAAGACCCTATGAAAAGAATAGCATTATCTATTACAACCATGCTGCTGACATTAGCAGCTTTTGCGCAGAATCAGTTATTGCCAAACTTGGTGTATAGCCAAGAACCTGCTGTGGTAAAGGGACAAATCATCGGCATCCCGGCATCAATAGAGTCGATCAACATCGTGATGACTCCTTCGTGGACATCCGATGAGATTGGCCAGACAGTTGCTCTTGATTCTAATGGTAAATTCGAGACGAAGTTCGATGCTTGTGTCACTTCGATGGCAATGATTCGTCTTGGTGACCGTAACGTCAAACGTTTCTATATCACCCCAGGACAAGAGGTGAAAGTCACTGTAGACATGTCGAATGACAATGTGACTTGTGAGGGCCCTTTGGCTAATCTTAACAACTCGTTGGCTAACTATTATGACGAGTACAGAGAGCAGAATCTGAATGCCGAAATCAACGGACAAGGTCTTGCGAATCTGCGTGGTTTTACGGTCGTTCAGTACCGCGACAAACTGATGGAACTATATAATAAAGGTGTTAAGAAAATGGAGGATAACCCAGACCTTTCGCCTGAGTTCCGTGAGTACATGAAGCCGCATTATCAGTTCCTGACCATCGCCCTGATGACCGGCTATGAGCGCATCTTGAAGTATGCGAACAACGGGCAGGGCGAGTACAAAAAGCCCGATGACTACTACGCTCCGATCCGTGATTTTAATTTCAGTACCCAGAACGGATATCTTTATCAAAGCGGCGGAACTTTGGAGGGAATTGCAGGTCAGATGGGTCGCGAAACCGGTATGACTTATCCCATTCCTGCGCAGGCTCGTCAGGTGATTTCGGCTACGAAATATATGAATGCGCTCGAGACACTTAAGCCCCTGACTGATGACCAATTGCGTGGCGTAAAGGCCCAGTGTCCAGCCTTCGAGAAGGTGCTTTTGGCACAGAACGAGGCTACGAAAGCTCGCATAGAAGCCAATGAAAAGAACAACCTTTTCAACATCAAAACAATCCCTGAATCGCTGACCGGTACAGACATCTTCAAGGCGATTGTCAAGGACTACAAGGGCAAGAAAGTGCTCGTAGATTTCTGGGCAACATGGTGCGGACCATGCCGACAAGCAATGCAGACCATCCTGCCCGTCAAGGAGGAACTTTGGGGTAAGGTTGCATTCGTATATGTCACGGGAGAGACCTCGCCAAAAGCACTGTGGAACAAGATGGCTCCCGACATTCATGGCGACCATTATTACGTGACTGCTGCCCAGTGGGACACGCTCTTGAAGCAGTTCGGTGTGCAGGGAATTCCGGCTTACGTGGTAGTGGGAGCGGACAACGAAGTGATAACGAAACACATCGGCTATCCAGGCAATGATGTGATAAAAGAAGAACTGAAATAAAAGCCCCTCTCCCCATCCCTCCCCACGAGTGGGAGGGTGACTGACGGGGTACAGAATAAGGTTATTATGATGAGAAAAATCCTATTTATTCTGGCATTACTTGCAGGGGTAACTGCCAGTGGAAAGGGTAGGCTGGAGCACCTGCCCGACATTAAGTATAGCTCCGCTCCTGCCCGCATCAAAGGCGTCATCAAAGACTATACGACGCAGCACAAAGAGGTGATGCTTTGCACCTACATTGCCTTCGGATCGTCGGAGG
>Ga0310696_10004429_pt1 | contig 17227 bp, 27 predicted proteins | sample AusTroGonzalo_MG_4_FD_203885 | JGI IMG/M metagenome (GOLD analysis project Ga0310696, IMG submission 203885) | Bovine rumen microbial communities from tropical cattle in Woodstock, Queensland, Australia - Gonzalo_02 (v2) (version 2) | ecosystem: Host-associated > Mammals > Digestive system >...
AAGAGAAACTCGATAAATTAACGCAAGATTGGAATGATTTATTTAATGCAAAAAGCAATTATGTGGCTTCTATTGATAAAACTATGTTAGATAGTATTACTGAAACTAATGGTCATTTAAAAGATGTTAGTGATGAAGCAACGCATATAGTAGAAACAACATCTGAAGGTATTACTGAACTTGCAGAAAAATCTTTACAAGAAGCTGGGGATGAATATAAAGAAGCGATTAAGAAAGCAAAAGAAGCATTAAAGGATGCTTAGGATGCTGTTTAGAAATAGAAAGAGGCATTATAGGCTGCTATTGAAGCCGCAAAAGAAGCATAGAAAGCCTTTAATGAAATTGCTGCGAAGTATAAGGAGTCTTTAAGTAAAGCGCCTAAAACTGAAACAGTTTATGTAGTTAATGGAACAAAAACCACAGATAAAGACCATGTACCTACTTTAATAGCTTAGGAAGTTATGCATGGTAATACAAATCCTACCATTACAACAGAAAAAGTTACAGAAAGAGAATCTAAATAGATTACACAAGAAGAAAAAGATTTACAAAATAGTAAACCTTCAGGTAATTGGGGAACACCATCAAAAACAAAAAATGTAGAATTTATGCAAAGAGGAGATTCTATATATACTACAACAGAATGGTAGAAGAATGCAGAATATAAAAAAGGTGGTTATGGCGCAAAGACATCTATTGAAATTCCTTATACCACTACTCATGGTGTTTTAAAATATAATGAAAAAAGTAAGAAATGGGAATTTGTTAGCGGTTCTTCATCTGATACTATTGAAGAAGCAAAAGAATATATAGAAAAATAGATAAAAAAATCAATTTCTAGTAGCGTTCCAACTTCTGTTGCAGAATCTATGAAACAGACTGAAAGAAAAAAATATTATGCTTTCGCAGAAGGCGGTCTTGTAAACTACACTGGTCCTGCATGGGTGGACGGTTCTCGCTCAAAGCCAGAAGCTTTCCTAAGTTCAGAAGATACCCGTCGCATCGGTGAAGCGGCACGTATACTCGCAGATCTGCCTATTCTATCTCAACCTATTAAAGAACAAGTTCCAACAACAACAATCGGAGATACAACAATTCAAATCGACGTTCACGTTGATTCAATAGCAAATGATTATGACCTTGACGAAGCAATGAATAAAGTTGAGCAACGTATCGTAAACGCTGCAAAATACGCAGGTTCAAACGTAATCCTAAAGAAACATTAAACAAAAGGAGGTTTAAGATATGAGTGATTTTAAAGGTTTTCGCTTTGGTAACATTCATATTAAGGACCTCCACCTTACCGTAGTTTCAGCTGGTGATAGATTCAATAAGAATCTATTACCAGATCCTACGGATTACACGGTGGATGTCCCAGGTGGAAATGGTAAATATTATTTTGGGCAAACACACGGAGCAAGAGTTTATCCTGTTAAAACGGCTTTCGATAATTTAGACGAATATACAATTAGAAAAATTCGTCAAATTTTTGTAACTGATAAACCAAAAGACTTAGTATTCGATGAAGAGCCTTATAAGGTTTATAGAGCTAAATTAAACAGTGCTCCTCAATTTAATTATGTGTGTTTTTTAGATAAAGAAACTAATCAAAGAGTTTATAAAGGTGAATGTGATTTTAATTTTATAATGTATCACCCTTATGCTTTTTGTTTTAATAAATATATAGTAACTGCAGCAGATTTTTATAAATGTACTCCACCAGAATTGATTATTCATCCAAGTGAAGATACGTATAAACTTAACAATAACGCAGCGCCGCCCCTGCCTAAGACCGTGAAAGAGCATTTCAATATTGCAGGAAATATGGATACACCTTGGAAGGGCGGCTATCCAACAATTGAATAGGTTCAACACGGAGAGCTATTCTATAAAGACCCAGAGCATCCAGACCAAAAAAGCAGTATTGTTGAAGTTAAACATTACTGGGATAATGTACCTCGTTGGTAGGTCGCGGCGAGACTATTAACTTCGCCAACTCTTGATTATGAACATGAGTTAATGTATATGCCACAATATCACTAGGCTTAGTATTGTAATCTCGATATGGGTATACATACAAAGAACTTTGCTCTTGGTAATAGATTATTAGTCTATAATTCAGGTGACTTATCTATTGACTTTAACTTAACTCTTGGCAATCTTGCAAATAACTTTAGAGGTAGAGAAAGTTATACTTTTAGAGTAAGCAGATTTAATGTACAGAGATTAACGATTGAACAAGCTGTTGATTGGCTTGGACTTAAAACTTTTGATGTTGATGATGAAACAGAGTATAAATATGGAAATAAATATTTTAAGCATAAGGTTATAAATACTCAAGAATAGAAATTTGATTATGATGATTTAGGTGACTCGCATCCTAGACATTGCTATATAGCAGAACCTATTCCACAAGAAGATTTAGCTTTCTTTATTAGACTATTCTACAAACAATCTAATTTACTTCTTCATAAGAATTTTAGCGATAATACGAATACTCATTTCTTTAATCACGAACAAGGAGAAAAGTATGCAGAAGAATATGAAGAAAAAAGAGCAATGTGTGTAACTGATGACGAAAGAAATGAGTTGTACTGGGAATATTTAAAGAAAGCTATATTAGAAAGATATAATGAATATAATGACTAGGTTGAAGAATAGTATAAATTATTTAAAGAAAATGACTATACCTATGAAGATTTTGTTTATGATTTTATCTTCCACCCACAAGAATACATACGTCAAACAGATGATTTAAACTATGGCGAATTTAATTTTAATATTGCACGTTTACCTCAATATTATACCTATGATTATCTTGATATAAATAATAATAACTTTGATAAAATCTTATATAAAGACTGTGGCTGTGAGACAGAAGAACAAGAGTTGTCTAGAAGTGGAAGAAATAGCATCACAAGTTTAATACTTGACTCTGAGGCTAGAATGTTATATAATAATTAGGAAGATAGAACTTGGGAAGCAGGTAACGAAGAATTAGAAAAGAATTTCTATAAGATTAACTCTACTAAAATTGTATTTAATGATAATATAGAAAAGGGAAGATGGTTCTAGTTACCTCCTGGTTGGTCATTAGTTGATATAAGTCCTGTTGTTGATGAAGATACGTGGGGTGGTAAGACTTGGTAGGATTCTAGAGCTTTTAATTGGGGAACATCAGATAATACTCAAAGACAAGGATTTGATGATGTTTATTATCCTACAATAGAGTTATTTTTAAATACTTATTATCCCAATAAAATTCCTTCACCTCAACCTTCATCAGATGAAGAATGGGAAGCTTTAATTAATTTTAGAGAATGGGCTGATATAGATAAAATACCTGATTTCCCAGAGAGCTATGTAGACCATACAATAGATACAGTCGATATAAAAGACTATATCTGTTATAGTATAAAAAAATTCCGCATAGAAAAAGCAGAACTCCAATTCTTAAAAATGTTAAATGACCAATTCCAAGCAAGAGGTATAGATATTTCTACTTGGTGGTGGGATGCAAATAACTATATGTGGGCAAACTTCCCACCTATCTATTGGAGTTATGTAGACCTAATAAATAGAGGTCATATAGATTATATACCTTAGTATTATTAAAGGAGTGAAAAGATATGGCAATTCAAAAACATGAATATGAATTGAGCATATGGGAAAAAGAACTTGTTGATGGTAATACTATAAATGAAATTAAGTTGTAGGTTATAGGTGCGCATGATATGACGCACCTAGGCCGCGCAACAAATGTTCATTTTAAAAAGTTATTAAATGGTACTCATGTATTAACTTTCCAAATGCCAATTAGGTTCTTTAATTCTGAAGTCGGGGATTATGTTCAAAATGAATTAATTGAAAACTTATTTAATGAGTAGAAGATTAAATTAAAATTTAAAAATAAATGGTATGAGATGGTTGTAAAAAGTATTAATGAGAAAAAGAATTTTAAAAGTGTAATGAAAGATTTTACTTGTTCTGATGGTTTTATTGATGAACTCTCAAGAACAGGATATGATATATATTTAGACCCAGAAGCTAATAATAGTGTTAATGAAATCCATGATTTTATGGAAGAAACATTAGAAAATAGTATATGGGATTATAGACCTGAATGGAACTGGGGAGACTTTACAGAGTACAAAGAAGAGCGTTTTTATAAAATCCCATTAAGTTTATTTGGCGGCTCAATTAGTGCATATAAATTAACTTTAGATGTACCAAAAAGTTGTTTAACAGATAATGATATAAAAGAAATTAAAAACGTAAGCAACTATAAAAAGCGTCCTCTTCAATATGGAGATGATTTAGCAGGTGTACAGAAGTGTTTCTGGAATCAATAGGATAAATCTGGAAGTGCCTTATTTAAAGATAAAGTCTCTATTATAACAGACTATATCTATATTCCAATGTCTGATTTAACTTCTATTAATACTCAACTTTATGAAAATTTAGATAGCGCGGCGTAGAGTACTGAAACGTATTATGATAGTGCTTTAACCAAATATGCTCTTCAGCCTACTTCCAACAATCCTAAAGATATAATTCAGTTTATAATTCTACCTGAAAATGATACATATATGATTGACGATGGTGGAGTATTAATTGACTATAATCATACTTATATTCTTACTATTGAAGATTTTAATAATCAATGTAAGAGTAAAGCAAAGGTTTATTATAAAAATGGAGAAGGACAAGTTTAGACTCTTACAAGTAATAAGTATTCTTTAAAGAGCTTTATGTGGAAACCTTTATATAATGAAGGCTATTTATCTTCTATTGGTGAGAAAGAGGTAACAAAAGCTAGAAAGGTAAGTATTACAGGACGTACAGAATTAAACGTTTATGACGATATTTATGTAAATGTTTATAATGATAAAGTTACTGATAAGGATATAACTCCTCTTCTACCTAAAGAAATTACCAGTGCCGCGGCCTATGAAAATTATAGAATTGTATCCAAATTAGATACGGAAATGATTTTACCTACTCTTGCTAGAAACTATGTATTAACAGGTAAAACATCTACTGATACTACTGGTTGGGAAAGTTTGTCTAAAGATGAAGAAAAAGTAGTTACTATAAACAGTGCTGCTTTTAAATAGTTGGAGAATGGACAATATAAAATTGTTGAAGCTAAAGATTAGAAAGATGATACTGAAATTGCTTTATATGCTATTTTATTTGATGGAGAAGGTGCTGTTAGTGAAGATAAAGGTGTTGTCAATTTTGGTTTTATCGGTGCAGAAAAAACTATTGAAAAAGACAAAACCTATGCTCTAAGAATTTAGACACTTCATAAAGCAACTTCTTAGAGTGATTATTTAGTTTATTCAAATGTTGAGAAGGATTTAAGCAGAATTACTATTGCAGAAGGTAGTTTAGATAGTAATGGTAATTATACTATTTCTTCCGATAGTAAAAAACGTATATCATTTAAAGACGTATTTAGTTTTAGTAAAACTAATAATTATATACTTTTTAAATCTAAATATACAATAAAAAATCCTTATGTATTTATAGATGTCAATGGGGTAAAATTATATTTCAAAAATCTAGAAATATTTGAAGCATATACAAGAGGAGAAGATTTACTAGAAGAAACTTATTTAGAACTTCGACCTAATGAAGACCGTGCCTCACTTCCAGATAATTACTTTACTTATAAATACACAGGTAGAAATATAGATATTGGTACAGATCAATATATACAGGATAAAAAGTATGGTGAAATTGCTTAGAAAGATATATTGTTAGAAACTGATATTACTCTTGGTAATGCTTATGGAAAACAAACTTACTTTATCTAGGAAAAGAAAAACCTTACAAATACTGTAACAAAAGATACTTTCTTAAATAAAGAAAAATGGTTTGAAGAAGATGATTCTAATTTTTCTAATACTAAATATGTAGATACTGATTTTGAATGTAATACTTATGAGTTAAATTTAAATTAGTGTAATTATTTAGATAGTGATAATAATGATTGCAGTCATACCGATAATATTCATAAGATATGTTACTATAAGAAATATGGTTTTTGTCCTTTCTTATTCAATCCAGAATTACATCCAAGACGTATTAGAACTTTATAGCAGTCTAAATCAAATAGATTTAATATAATTTAGGAATTAAGTAAGATATTCGAAGTATATCCTACTTTTACAATACCACATACTCCTATGGGCAAGGTTTCTATTAAAGATGGTAAGATAGAAAAGTATGTTCATTTTATTACTGAAAAAGGTAATGAAAATCTTATAGGTTTCCGTTATACTAAAAACTTAACAGACATTAATAGAACTTTAAATTCTGATAGTATAACAACCAAATTAATCGTTGCCGCGGTCGACTCATAGTTGTCAAAAACTGGATACTGTACGATACAAGCAGCGAAAGATAATTTAGGTAAAAATAGTTTTATATTCGACTTTTCTTATTATACTAAAAAAGGATTACTTAATCCTGAAATGATAGAAGCTGATTTATATGGATTAAATAAAGAAAATGAACTTGCTTATCTTAAGAGAATTAATGCAGTTAATAGTGCATATGACTAGGTTAAAAGCAGAATAAATGCTTTAACTGATGAAAATTATAAAACTTTAAAAGCAACGAATACTACTAATCTTAATGGAGTTACAGCTTCATAGGAAGAACTAGGCAGACTTAGTTTAAAAATGACATAGTATAAGCAAGACGATAAGCAAACCAATACTTATCAAAGTTATATTGTACAAAAAAATAAATAGAAGAATACACTTTATGAATTAATAGAAGGACTTTTCTTTACAGATGGTAAATGCTACAATATTACTACTAAACAGATAGTTTCAAATATAACACCTAAGACTTTTGAGAATACTTTTAATAAAGAATGGAATGTTTTATTTGATGCTGTTAATAATGGTGAATATAAACAGTGCGGCACAGTTGGTCAAGAGCAAGGTATTCAAGCACAAGTTGATGAACTAACTAAAATAAGTAATTCTTATCTAAAACAAGCGAAAGAATTAACAACTGAGTTTAATAAAAAGTACGAAGCTTTTATTAAAGAAGGAACTTGGTCAGACTCAAACTACTTAACTGATAATGAATATTATTGGGGTGGTGTATCAGTATTATCTGATTCTAGTAAGCCACAAACCTCTTATGGCATCTCTGTAATTGATATTACAAAAGCAGATATTAATAATGCAGACATTTATGAGGTTGATTTAGCGGATATAACTTATGTTGAAGATGAAGATTTCTTCGGTATAAACAAAGAGACGGGTTTTGCAAATAGAGAGAAAGTTTTAATATCCGAAATTGACTATAGTTTAGACATTCCTTCTGGTGATAGAGTAAGCGTATAGAATTATACAACTTAGTTTAATGATTTATTCTAGTAGATAACTGCATCAGTATAGTCTTTAACTTACAATGAGAATATTTATAAACGTGCTTAGAGCTTTACTTCTCAACATTACATTAAGACCGATAGCTTACAAGGTACTCTTAATACAGGAGATTTAACTCTATTAAATACAAATGATAGTATTAAATTAAATAGAGATGGTACTGAAGGTAATGCTATTTAGAATACTTCAAGTAGATATAAACTTAATGGAGATGGATTGTTCTTCTCGACCAATGGCGGCACAACGTGGATGCAAGCAGTTAGCCCGAAGGGTATTAATATGGATTATGCTAAGTTTGGTGCTATTGATGTTGGTAAAATTAGATTAGTTGATAGTGAATATGTTTATTTTCTTTGGGATAAAAATGGAATTAGTGCTTATAAGCCTGATAAACTTGATGATTATGTACAGTTTAATAAAAATGGACTTTCTTTATATAAGAATAATAATTTAAGATTACGCACTGGATATAAGCATGATTTAGATTCAGATGAAGAAGATAAAGAAATTGGTTTTTATCTATATGATATGTAGGGTCATGATATTTTCTCTACTTCTGTTGATGACGATGATGATTATAATATGTCAGCAAGATTAGCATTAAAAGGAGAAATGTTTGTTTATAGTGATCATGTAATTCCTCAATCTGGATATACCTTATCTGATGAAGTAAAAGATATTGTCGTTGAACAAGAAGGATATTCTCCTAAAGATAATTCAAATAATGATAAAGGAAAGCTCTATTTATTTAGTAATAATGGACAAGACTTTACAGAGGGTGGAGAAATAAGATGTGAAACAAGTATGATATATAATTTTTCTATATTAAAAAAATATAGTGATACACTAGTTGAAGAACAAAAGTTTCCATCGGAACCTACCGCTGCAGCAAGAAGATAGGGATTTGAAAACAATGCTTTTACTGGAGATAAATTAATAATTAAAGATGGAAATTCAACATATGAGTTAGATAATAATAATGGTAGAGTTTATTGGTATGCTGAATTCAAAATAACAGCTAAGGCAAGAAGCAGTGGAAATGTAACTTTCAATACTACAGTCATTGAAAATTTAATTAATGATAATGAATAGGGAACTATGTCTTTAAATTACGACCCTACTGACATAAGTAACTTCTTGACTGAAAACTTTTCAGAAGTTAGTGTAGAATCTAATACGTTAACTAAGGCAAATAGATTTTTTATTGCCGATATTTTACAAGATCTTGCTCCGTCTTCATGGACATAGAAAGAATATGGTAATGGTTTTGATATATATACTTTTACTGATGTAGGTGGAACTCCTGAGGACACAACTAATTATAACACAAATGAATATTTATGTTTAATAAATTCTTCATTAGTTTCAGTACCTATTTTTACTGCACCTTCTGGTAAATTATATAAGACCTCTACAGAAAATCATGATTTAGAATCAAAAATAAAAACAGCAATTTTTATTAATAAAACTAAACCAGATAGAGAAGGAGATACAATAAAAAGAAGAATATTTACTATTGCTATTAAAGGTTCAAATGGTATTGTTAAGAATATGATTTGTGCTTTTAATGATGGTTCTGTAATTACAGGAGGAACTGTTAAATATAATAGTAGACCTTATTCTGGAGACTTAGAAAAGCTTCCTGATGATATTGTTATTGGTGACGATGGGACAATATTAGTCAATCCAGTAGAATAAAAATAAAAAGGACTAGATTTAATCTAGTCCTTCTTTTTTTTATTCTTCAATTACTGGCATCAATACATCAATCTGATTTAAAGATAACTCCAATCCTTCAAGTTCGTCAAGAGTAAATATAATATCATTAATCTCAATTTCTGTTTCCATAATTTCTCCAATTACTCTATTACAATCTTCAACTTTGCCCTCTTGAATTTTAAATCCGCCTTGCTCATGAGGAACAAGCTCTCCATTCTCATCTCTCTCTAAGAATTGCACACAATTCTCATCAATTAAATCCTGCTGAATTTTCTATTCCTCTTCTGCAATCTTCTTAAGTTTAACAAACTTATATTGAGTCTTAATAGGACCTTTCTTATCTCCTATTGAATTAATAACTGATGCAATGTTATTTAACTGAAATCTTTTAATTTTCATTGGTTATCATCCTCCTTTTCTATAATTATATTATACCATAAAAATACTTAAAAGTCAATCCTTTAATTTATACCTAATCCTTTAGGTATAAAATTACCAAAAATTGGTAATTAAATCTTTGTAGAAATTTCCATAAATTACCACTTTTAATTACAACACAAAAACAAAAGAGGTGATTAAAATGGCATTTGGGTTTAATTCTAATGTAGGTAATTTACCTCATTATCAACCAAATCAAAACTTACAATCTATGTTTCTACAACCACAAGGTAATGTATACAATATAAACTCAACCTTAGAAGTTGCTAATGTTCCTGTCGGTGGAGGAGTATCAGTAGCTTTATGTATACCTGAGAATGTAATGTATATTAAAACTATGTAGAATGGTAGTCCAATGTTTTATCCTTATAAAATAATCCCCTTAAACGAGGAAACTACAAAGACTGCTGACGCTGCGCCGCCAGCAACTCAGGACTAGAAACCTAATATAGATTTAGTATCATTACAAGACCAAATTAAACTATGTAATGAAAAAATAAAGGAGTTAGAAGATAAGCTAACCCCTAAAAAGGAGAGTGGATTTAATTTATGATGTAGAATTTATAGCAAATAGCTTAGTTAATGAAGGGGAGAAACGCAGAGGAAGTTGCTCTTTAGATGATTAAGAATAGCAATATAAATGATCCTACAATATCTTCTCTTATTAAATATGCTCAAAGCGGTGATGAGCAGAACTTAATGAACTTAGCTTCATAGATATTTTCTCAATATGGACTCGACTTAAACAATGAGCTTTCAAGTTTCTTCCAGATGTTAAAATAAATATGAAGTTAAAATAAAATTTTTTGGAGGTTTTATATTATGGATGAAAAAGGTTTAACCGTAGCAGACGCCCTTGCCCTGTCTAGAAACAATGGAGATGGGTTTAGTGGAAACGGTTCAGGTGCTTGGTGGGTAATTATTTTAGTACTTTTCCTTGCATTTGCAAACAGAGGCAATGGTTTCGGCGGAAATGGTGACGGCGGCACAAATACTGTGGTCGTTCCAGCGAATGGTGGTTTTGGCGGAGGATTCGGTCCATATTGCAGTCCAGCGACAGCACAGGGTATGACAGATGCATTTAATTTCAATGCTCTTGATAATGGTATCCGCTCAACTCATGATTCTGTAATTGATGGTTTCTATCAGAACAATCTTGCTACTACTGGTCTTGGTACAGCAATTCAGTAGAGTTTTGCAATATCTGATAAATCTAACTTACAGAGTTTTGCAACATTACAGAATCAGATTTGTAATGCTACCAATAGTGTAAATTCTACACTTAACAATGGCTTCAATAATATTCAGAGAGAGATTTGTGACACTAATTATAATATGTCAAGATGCTGCTGTGATACTAAAGAAGCTATTATGCAGTCTAACTTCAATAATCAAACAGGATTTAGTGGTGTAGTAAATGCTATTGCTACAAATGCTTGCGATATTGAAAGAGGTCAGGATGATATTAAGTATTTAATAGCTCAAAACCAGAGTCAGACAATGGTTGGTATTGATAGACTTGGTGATAGATTAATTGACTTTATGAACCAGAAAGAAATGGATAATCTTAGAAGTGAACTTCAGTCAGCACGTTTCCAGATTTCTCAGTAGGCTCAGACAGAAGCTATCATTAATCAACTCCAGCCTGTAGCAAAGCCTTCTTGGTTAGTTTCTTCTCCATATCAGTCTTTAAACTACAACACTGTTAATGGTTGTGGCTGCGGCAACTTCTGAGGTGAGTAAATATGGCTTGCTCAAATGTAGGTTGTCTTTGTAAACATTTAGTAATTTCTGAGGATGTTACTTTTACAGAGCCAAATTTAATTATTAATATACCTAGTGGTAGTTATGAGAATGGGGAAAAATATTGTATTGTAGTAGGTCAAGAAATTCCAACTGATACAACTATTGCAGCAAATGTTATGATTACTATTGGCGATGATGCAACTACTATGTACCCTTTAGTTAATTCAAATTGTACAAATGTAAGTGCTTGTCAAATAGGAACTAGAGTGAGATATGCAACAAGAGTTTATACAAATATTTAGTCTGGAGTTTTTAAATTGCTTGATAATTTAAGTTGTGATTGTGGACGCTGTCGCTCCGCGGGGCCGCAGGCTCTACCTCTTCCTACTACAAATGTAACTAATACAACGGGAGGCGAAGGTTGATGATGCATGAACTTTGCAGTAAAGTTGAAAGAGAACTTGAAAATATTGGAGAAAAAGGTATTACAAATTCTAATCTTGATACTGCTTATAAATTGATAGATATTTATAAAGATATTAAAGAAGCAGAATATTATAAGTAGATGACACAGGGCGGCAAGGATTCTTATGATACACGAAGCTATCGTGGTGATTGGGATGATAAATATGCGGGCCGCGGCTCAGATGAGCGAAGCGAAAGAACAGAAAGATACCTTGAAAGAATAAGAGATGGTGTTCATTCATACAATGCAGGACGCAGAAGATATATGGATGGAGATAGTAAACAAAGAATGATAGAAGGAATAGAAATGACTATGACAGCTATTGTTAACTTTGTCGAATTTATGAATGATTTTGCAGAATCATCACAAGAAAAAGAGATTGTTAAAAAATACATTGAGAAATTAAAGAAAATATAATGTATAAATACTATAATAACAATCCTTTTGGTAGGCATGTAAGTGATTGTAGCGTTAGAGCTATCGCTTTAGCTACTCAACAAAGTTGGGATGATACTTATAAACTTTTATCCAACTATGCTCGTTCATAGGGAATAACATTCTCCGAAACAGAGTTTATTGACCAGCATTTATCTGAATAGTATCCAAGATATTGTCTTAACTCCTCTTTTGTTAAATTAAAAGATTTTTTAGATTAGTCTTTGCCAGGACGATACCTTGTTACTATGGCGGGACATATAACCTGTGTAATTGATGGAGTTTGTTATGACACCTTTGACCCCTCTGATAGATATATATGGTGTGTTTATAAAGTATCTGAATAAAGGAAAGAAGCAGTAGTCGGTTCTACTGCTTCTTTTATAAGAGGTTTTATATTAAAGAGTTTAGAGTAATCTAAACTCTTTTTTTAAAAAGTTATAATTTCATTTTTCTAATGATTGCGAGCGCCGTATCTTCCAATCAGTATAGCATCTGCTTCATCTTGCGTACACTTAACATTAAAAAGTTTCTCAACCTTTAACTAGGCATTTCTCTTTTTATCACTTCTAGTCTTACCCTTAATTTCTGAATAAGACCTCCAAGTTGAAGGAGAAATAACTTCATAAGGAATACCATTTTCATAGAGATAATTTTTTAGAACTCCCTATAAATGAGCTAATTTCTTAAAGGTTAAAACTGCGTCGCCCTCGTTACCATTAACCTAAAATTTCTATAACTAAATATCTTCTAACAATACCACATCAGGATTGTATTTCTTTACCATAGAAACAAACCAATATTTAGTTAAAGCAATTTTTTCAGTGCTTTTAGAACCTGAACTTGTCCAATGCCCATAACCTTTTAATTCTTCATTATCAAATAAGCTCCAACCAGACGTGATTGTTGCCTAATCAAAAGCTAGAACACGATAGGTATTTTTAGGTTTCTTAGTAGGAATTGTCGCAGATGTTGCATACGGCAATTCCTCACATATGGGACATTTATAATTACCTTTTCTAAATTTCTCAAAAGTAACCCATACTCTATGACCTTTTGGGCACTCAGCTTCAAGTTCTGTTTTTAGATTTGTATAGATTGTTGAAATTAATTTCCAGCCCTATTCTTCAAATACTTTCTACACATCTTCTAATTTTATCTTACTTCCCATTTATACCATTCCTTAGTTCCCTGTTGAACCAAAACCGCCTGAACCGCGCTCAGTAGAGCTAAGCTCTGTGACTTCCTTCCACCTAATCATAGGCACTTCATTAATTACCATTTGAGCAATCTTATCGCCTGCTTTAATTTCAGCAGTTTCATTGCCGCTATTCCACATAATTACACAAACTTCGCCTCTATAGTCTGCATCAACTGTACCAGGAGCATTAGCAACTCTAAGCCCTGTTTTTAAGCTAAGTCCAGAACGAGGTCTAATCTGGATTTCATATCCAACTGGAATAGCAACTGCAATACCAGTCTTTACAAGTTTAGTTTCATTTGGTTCAATAGTAGTATCTTCTAATGCAAATATATCTGCGCCCGCGTCGGTTAAGTGAGCATACTCTGGAACCTTAGCGTTCTCTGAAAGCTTTTTAATTTCAACTTCAATTCTGCGGCGCGGCACTTCAACAAGATCAGTAACTGCCATAATTGTATTAGAAAGAAAATATTCAATAAAATCTTTTTTCTCTTGACTTAAATCACTTTCCTTTACTTTATCAATATATCCTCTAAGAACATCCATATCTGCGCCGAAATCTTCATCAATACCTGTTGTTCTAATTGTAGATAATACAGTATCTTGATAAGATGGGTCTTTAAATACTGCGTCAAAAGTATCTCTTATCTTCTTTACTGCAACTCTAAATTTTTCATTGGGTAGATTTAAAAGTTCGCTAAAGTCCTTTCTAATCTCTTTATCTAATGGAGTTAAATCTAAAAACTCCTGTATTAATTCTTTTTCTTTCATTTTTATAATCTCTTTTGATGGGAATAGTTCCTCAAGATTGGTTTTCTGTTCCATTATTGTCTTCCTCCTCTTTTATTGCAAAATTATCTAAATTAATATCTGTCATAATCTCATCAATTACTCCAAGTTTTAAAGCCTTCTTAGCATCAAAATACCAGTCATCTTTCTGGTGCTGATCGAACAGCTCTGAAGATATACTAGTTTCCTCTAGAACATTCTTCTTCAATATTTTAAGCAAGTGCTTATAATAATCTACTCCCTGCATTACTTTATGCGCATCGCCTGCATAAAGAGCAGAACCCTGATGGAATAGATAAGAAGAATATTCACTGCCAAATCTTCTATGTCCATTGATTAAAATAAAGAAACCACAACTAAATGCCATACCCACATTGTATGTATAAACAGGTGTTTGAGATGCTCTAATAGCACTTACTATTGTAAAGCCTGCTTCTAGGTCGCCGCCGTAAGTATTGATTATAAGTTTAATTGGGCGGCGCTCATCGGGCGGAGTTGTAAAATCTATTCTATTGAATAAATTTATTGCACTAAAAATTTCTTTTGCAGTATCCTGCGTAATTACATCTCTAATAAAGAAAGTTCTTGTTAAGAAATTAAAAGTATTTAAAGATTTCTGAGTATCTATTTGAGTCTCTGGATTGATTGTGCACTGGAAGAGGATTTTTGCTTCCTCATCTTCTGCCTCTTGACTCGCATAGGTATCATAAAGTTCTGCCATTTCTTTAGTGAACTCTTCTTTTGTCTTAAGACTACCGTCTTCATTTGTAAAGTATATATTAGCCATTAATCCTGTTCCTCCATATTCTTAATTTCTTTTTCAAGAGTTTCTTTCTCTTGATTGAGGTTCTGGAACTGAACCATTAAGTCAGCGATTTCCTTGTTAAGAACAAAAGCAGTAACAGGAATAGAAGTCATTTTATCTTGAACCTCTTTAATCTGAAATTTAATATTTACTAATTCTTCCTTTTTCTTTTCTAAGGTATCCATATTAGCATCCCTCCTTTATATTATAATAATATCATAAAATTTTCGAAAAGTCAATATCTGAGCTATTGATTTTTTTAGGATTAGTTTTTAATAATAATCTTACGTCAGTAGGTGCTACTAACATTCTACCTGTAACTTTTTTATTATCTTTATAAAACTCTTCAAAAGAGAGTTGATTAAAATTACTACCCCAATAAAGAATATCCCTTTGTAGATTATCTGAATTTATATTTTTTATTTTTATATCTGGATATTGATTTTTCATTTTGTAGAAAAGTACCAGTGCCGCGATGCGTAAAAGATATTGAGACTCTTTCTCATTTTCATATTTATCAGACCAATTTAGAGTAATAAATTGATTATAATTTTCTAAAATAAAATCTTCATCAAATCGGAAATTAATAAAATATCTTCTATTATCATTAAAGCCTTTAAATTTATAGAAAGTTTCTTTATCTTTTATTTCTAATCTACGAAGATAATCAAACTTATAATTTTTATATTCTTTTCTAAATAAATCTGCTTCTGGTAAGTAGCAAAAATTGTGGTCAGCTATAAAAATATGCTTACGGTCTTTTTTAAAATCTGAAAAATCTTTATTTTCAAAGCGAATAAAAGAATTATGCTTCATTAAACTATATGTACTTTTAGCAAACTTTTCACTAAATAAATCATATAAATTATATAGCGGCGGCACATCGTGATAAATATCATCAATAGGAAAGAGTGTTTTAGCAAATCCATATCCATAAAGTTCTTTATTTTTTCCATAAATATTTACTGTTTTAGGAACTAAGAAAGTTGAATTTTCTTTGAAATACATTATTCTATTGAAGCGCCCAGTATCATCGCCTGGGCGCACCATTAAAACTTTGTCGCCTTTATTATAGTGATAATTATAAATCTTCATTAATTCAAGATTAGGAAAGCGCTTTGAACAATGCCACATATCTAAATCGTAAAGTCCTATTGTACTCATGCGCTCACCTCTGGTCTTTCTGTAATACTATCAACTATTACGCCATTTTCAATCTCATTAATCTTTTCAAATAAAGGATACGGTGTATTCTTATATTTTTTAGGAATAAAATTATCGCCGCGTCTTATGCCTGTTATGATAAGTTTATTTCCTCTCTGGAACCAACTGCGCTCAATTATCTTCTTTTTTCCGTCTGGCTGTCTTTCAGAAATCTGCTTATCCCAGGCGGCGAACTGGTTCTTCCAAACCTTAACAACTACAACTCCATTTGGAGTCAACAATGTAACTGAACTCTTGTTCTTATCTTTATCAATGACTGTTCCTGCAATTCTACTAATTTTAAACATAGTAATCTGACTCTGATCTTTTGTCAAGAATGTCCTCTCAACTTCTGGCTCTTCATTCAGGTCGAAGTAGTTTACAATATCATAAGTTTCATTATCAAGGTTTGCAAGTTCATGCTCGTGATAATAGAATCCTAAGCTATCCATTTCCCAAGAAGAAAGTGTACCGAGTGCGTATTTTCCTCTTACTTCTTCTACAAGATTGCTATTAAGATTATTAAGTATCTCTTGCTGGTTCTTTTTCATCCATCCACGTATCGGATCCATTGCTTTATCATAGATATTATCCCAAATAGTCTGACTAAGTTTTGCAGTAACATTATCGCCATCTATTACAATATCTGTTAATTTTTCTATGTCATAGTTCTCTTCAAAGAACTTATAAGAAATAGTATCAATAAAGTAATACTTATCATCTCTATTCCCTTTTCTTTTGATATATTTATTAAAGAAGAATACTCTTTGTTCAAATTCAAATTCTTTTGGAATCATACCTTTTGTAGCTAGCATATTCATATTTTGGAGAGTAATTCTCTTTTTCTTTTCTGCTATCATATCAAGATATTTATCCATTATTGCAATTCTATCATTATTATATAACTCGTCAAATGCGCCTGCTTTAATTAGGTTAATCATCTGAGGTTTATTAACCTTAACTTTGCTAAGGAAATCTTCAATCGAAGTGTAGGGACGGTTCTGGAAGAT
>Ga0310696_10004430_pt1 | contig 17225 bp, 31 predicted proteins | sample AusTroGonzalo_MG_4_FD_203885 | JGI IMG/M metagenome (GOLD analysis project Ga0310696, IMG submission 203885) | Bovine rumen microbial communities from tropical cattle in Woodstock, Queensland, Australia - Gonzalo_02 (v2) (version 2) | ecosystem: Host-associated > Mammals > Digestive system >...
ATCTTTATCAATATCTTCATCATTATAACGGATTATTTCATACCCACGTGACTCCCTCTTTTTATCTTTTGGGATTTTTGCAACAATGTCAGCAGGAACATCCTCTGTACTTCGCAATGTGAATGGGCCTGAACATCCTTGACATGTGGAACATGCAACTTGCAATGCATGTTTTAATCTTTGTTCAACCGGCATATATGGAGCCATCTCATTGAGCACTTTCATAGCTCCTAATGCAACTGAGCCACCTAGACCGATTGCGTCCACATTATCAGCAGGCTCAATAATTGAAAGATCCATCTGCATTCTATAAATGCGATCTTTCACTGCAATCAAAAGTTCCCATGCATCACTATCATCAAAGTCTTCTGTTAATGCACGTACGACAGGAGTGAACTCATTGATAAGATATGACATGTTAATGTCTTCAGTAGCAAGCTCATCTTCTGCAGGGAATATTCCTGGAACAAACTGCAATAGATTTGGCAACCTAAATGTTCCTGCACATCCTATTAAAATATCTCTACGGCCAACAGGGTTAAATACTTTACAGTTTTTTACAATTGATCTATCAATTGCATTAGACGCACATGAATCTGCAGCAATATATGCGTGTTTAGAGTCAGGATCAATGTATGCAAGTGCAACAGTCATAACTAAAGCTCCTTAAAATTAAAAGGATGTTAAATTTCAATGTACTGTGTATTATTTAAATGTAATATACATAGTATCTTATATGAAATTTAACATCGTTATGTTTATTTATATGTTATTAGAGTTACACTGTATATTATTTACCGAATATATAACGAACAAGTTTAATCAATGAATCTTCAATTTCATCATCAGGATCTTGTTTTGGTAGATTATCTTTCTTTTGCTCATTTACAACATCAGCTTTAATTTTATCCACCATTGCATCAATTCGTTTATCAGAAAGTGTCTTATTACATTTACATGCGTTTTCAAGATTCTTTTTACGATTTACAATCTTATTATAAATGTCATTCTCTGAATCTGTTGGGTGAATTTTAATATGGACTTCTGTGTCATTATCTGATCTTGATTTATCTTTTGTACATTTACATTCGCATTTAGTAACTACATTATCTGCATTACATTTATTTACATTATCTTTCTTTTGTTCATTTACAGTATTATCTTTCTTACATGTATCACACGGACATGATAGATCAGGAATCTTAATTAGATCATCAATATGTTTAAAAGTTTTGAAGAATGAATCACTTCCAAACATATTCCAGTCATCGAAAATACGTTGCATACGTTTACGATGATTCTCCAGCCATTTATCATCATTCCACAATGAGGAACGTGCTGGATTTGATTTAAGTACTTTGTCTACTGCGTTATTTAAATTTGACTTACTTGTACTACGACTAAATGTTCTAGTCTCCTCACTCCACTTTGTATCACCTACAGTCTCAACTTTATGATACTTACATGATTTATTTGTGTCATCTCCATTATCGGATAATGTAATAACTGTCTTACATTCAACCCCATCAACATCTTTTTTCAGTACTGCTTTGAAAGTGCAATCCTTATCTTTTTCACGATCAATCACAGATTCTTTTGCGTCAATTCTATACCCATCTTTAATGTATGAATTAATCGCATCAGAAGCAACTGTGTTCATATCGTTGGCTGTATTGTTAATCTTTGTAAGCATAATTTATTTCTCCTTGTTATATATAGAATCATAATCTTTTATGAAATCATCCTCTCCAGTATCTCCAGACAAATACCAATCGAGAGAATGCAATACTTTTCCAAGTTTATACAGATCTTTACAAATCTGTTTCATATATTTTAGTGTGTTTGGATCTTTAGGCATGTATGTTTCATCGCATGAATTTTCAAAGTACCCTATCTCACGAGCTACAGAATCTCTTAAATCAAACAGGGTATGATCTCTATAATCAAAAGCTCCTCCGCTCATATTGTAGCTCCTTCTAAATATTAAGACTGGTACAAAATCCTGCCTTTGTATTTTTCTTTAAACTGTTCGTATGACAGGTTAGTGTCTCTAGAATCTACAAACTGGTCTTTATTACATTTATCACAATGAACATATCTAAGAATCTCAAATTTTTTTATATTACCATCTACATACGTGTGATAATAATATTTAACATCACTATCTGCAAAACGTATAGTTGAACCACACCCATGACATAATTAACGATGTGGCTTAATATCACGTCTAGAATCTTTCAAATACTCAGCAAGTTTATTTTACCAAGCATATCAGCGAAATCTTGAATAGGATTTTTTGATTTAGGATTTACACCAAGTCCTTTTGCTAACCATTTATTGCGTTCATCTTTTGCTTCGTCTTCAGTGTCAGCATAAATGTCATCATGAGCTTTATAATATGGTGCGCAGAACTTATTATTAAATCTACTATCAATACTGTTACTGATAATAAATAATCGTGTAAAGATATTATCTAAATCGTTTTCTGCTGTATGGATCTCAACAGTAAAAACATCTTTTGTTAGAACCACGTTAAATCTTTTTGGGTCATCGGACGTTGATCGGCTAGGATCTATCTTAAACCCTTTATTAATAAGAGCTATAATATGCTCTGCAGTTTTATCATGCAATTCTTTCAATGTGTGAAGTGCCATAATCTTGTCCTCCTATTTAAGATGCACAACGGGCATTATTGTCAACCACATCATCAAACCATCTGCCACCAAAACTAAACCGTTTCATTACAATAGCACTAGGATTCACAAGATCATCTAATTTAATCACAACAATATGTAAGTCACCGGGATATGCAACATTCCCTGATAGCATATAAAAATTATTCATCTCATTTCCGTCAATGATATAGAATACTGCGTCATCTTTTAAACCGCAAATCTTGTCAAGATAATTTGCATAATCATCAAGGCTGTCTAAACTCAAACCCTCCAATGTCAATGCAGAATTGTCATAGAGCTCATCACAGATGGACATATTGACGTTATCATTAACGATGTACTTTGCCATACTTTTTGCTCCTTATGTAATGGATGAATCCATTTCCATCCATTTGTTACGCTATATTATAAACATCCACCGAAGAATGTCAATGGATTATTTTAATTTATTTTCTTTTTCTTTCATTTCATGCATTCTTATGATGTCCATCGCAGTAATAGTCTTTACAGACTTATCAGTTTTCTTAGAGGTGTATTTTGCTATTCTGTAGAACATGATTATAATAGCTAATAATATAACTGTTCCAATAACAACGTCTATCATAATGGCACCTCCGTATGTTCATTAAATGGAAATGAGTTCCATTTAATTCATTTTATGAATATGTTATATCATAGTTCCAATAATCTGTCAACAAGTTTTTTCTTATTTTTAACAGATTTTCAAGGGACCTCAAATGGAGCTATTATCATCCATTTGATAGACACTATATTATCACATGGAGATTAATTTGTCAAATAGAAAATAGTGTCAGACTGTATCTGATATATTTCTGATACATTTAAACATTCTGTATCAGGTAAACTTGATCTATCTATTATAACACAAATACGTATGGTCTGTCAACTATTATTTTCTATTATTTTTAGCTATGTACTTTGTAATATATTAATCTATATTTATTCTATAATCTGTGGAAACAACAATGTGAATATATCTTCGCAATACAATGAATCATCTTCAATATATGTATTCAAAATTATATTACATTTATATGAATTACATTTATTGTCAATCTCTATTTCATTACTGTTCTTTGTAAGATATACATTCTTATATTTAAAATACCTTATAATAGGAGCCATCTTTACAATCGTGTTATTAGCCTCTTCATCAGATATATTGAAATAATCTTTTAATATATTAATGAACTGTTTCGCACGTTTAGGAAAATTACTGTTCTTTCCAGTTAATCTCATATTCAGAAATCCTCCATAACTTCATTGTTATCAGGATCGTTAAATGGGTCATATGATGGTTCAAGATCATCTTCTCTTTTCATATTGTCATAATAATCTACAATCCTGCCATCATCAAAGTAATCTTCGTCCGTGCAATTCCACAGATGATTCTTACATGATGAGAAACCTTCATAAGCTTCTTCATCATCTTCTATATCATCTATGACATTATCTTCATCCCATATATTATGTCTATGTGTACTTGTTAAATAATTATACGTATCTTCATCATCACTATAATCACTATTACGTTTATATCGTTCACCGTCATCATCCCACAATGAAGAATAATAGTGATCCTGCCATGTGTCTTCAAACCATTTATCATTTGAAGAAGAACTATTAATACCAATGTTAAATCTATTGCATTCCTCTAACTGTGATTTACTTATCTCAAGCAATGAATAATTACATTTATCTTTAATCGCATCACGGATGTAATCTTCTATCTCACCATCTATATATCCAGTTTCTTTCATTGCGTGAACCGTATATGCCATTACATCAAACACTGTTGTTAGACCATGAATACTATACATGTTCTTTTCTCCTTTATACATAGTACAATGTTGCATATACATTATAGCGATCCCATTTATAACTGTTTGAGATCCTCTGTAAATCTCTCAGTAACCATTTTAATTCAAAGTATATATTATCATCAATGTCGATTGAAAATTCATTATCTTTATTATAATTCACTATTGAATGTTCTACATCATAGTCATAACATGATGCAATGAAGCTGTTATTAATGTTCTCATATTTACGAATCGCAGAATACACATGTGCTGCAATGTTCTTTATAAATTTTTCATCTACTTTAATTCTTCCATTATTATAATATTCATTATAATATATGTTCATAAAGTAACTATGAAGAGCCTCTGCTAATTTATCATAATTAGCAGTTCTATAAATAATCTTAGGAAGGTTGTTTGGATGAAATTTATTATAAACTTCAAATCGTATTTCAATATCCATGCTGGGAAGTTCAAATATTCTTTCATCCATGATGTGTTCTCCCTATATAAGTTCTTGTGTTATTCTATCAAACATGTAACCAGGAATCTCATCATCAATCCATTTATCTAACTTTCCATTTGAAAGTATATTAATTACATTATTAAAACATGTTATAATTTTATAACCTTCTAATTTATTCTTTTTAATCTGCAAACGTATATATTGAAACTCAGTAGGATTATTTGTTGTGATTAATTCTATACCGTTAGGATCTATTATCGTTACAGATGGCTCAGTTGGAATGTCATTAATATTAATATTCATCACTGTTCATTATCTCCATTATGAAGAATGTCTAATTGATAGTCACACTCTTTCACTGTAAGATATGTACAATATATGGTTGACATGATTCCGAAGACTGGAATTAAACAGACAATAATTGCGAGAGCTATCATACTGATCTCCTCCTAATTTTTAGGTACTGTACATGTAACGTCCAATCTATATCCGTCAACCAACAGATAGCCTTCAAACCATTCCTCTGTGAAATCATAGTTTTTAATTACAAGATTAATTGGTTTATCTGCATTATCAGTAATAAGTTTAATTATTGTAGACAAATTTACTTCATTATCATTAGCCCATGTTAATAAATCAATCGCAGTCTCATCTTCACAAAAATTGTCATAATTTATATAATAGAAATCTTGAAGGAATGGTTTTAAACAATATATCTTTTTCTTACATTCAATATCCTTAATATCTTTGTATGTGAACATAGTTTATAACTCCTCATTAAAGATTAATATTAGTACCAGATGAACTCAACATCATAGACTGTATTATCATAATCTTTAAATGACATGTTACAAAGATATTTATTTTTACGTTGTCTAATTCTGAAGTTTGTAATTTGTCTATCAATGCATTCTTCAACTATCTCATACATATCTTCTGTTCTATCATTACCGAACCCGAAATATGAATCCGCCCAGTCTGATAATTGGTCGTCATCATTGCATCCAAAACATGACATTGCGTAATCAATATCATCAGTATCGAATAATTTCATAAGAATGTCACCGACATTAGCAGTAATGTTTCCTTTTGCAAGATCATTCAAAAATGTCTTTGTTCCGTTTGTCATGTCAGATTCTCCTTATGTGTTTAAATGGAATCCATTTCCATTTAATGATGATTATATTATAACATGGAATTAATTCCATGTCAATAGAATTTTTACATTGCTGACAGCATTTCATTATAATCAATGAAATCATCTACAAAGTTATTTAAATCTATCTCAACTACACTACCTTTCAAAACTATCTGTTCAATACAAAGATCATCTTCATAACCAGCTGACAATTTAACATCAGCGTTAGGATCTACATTTTGGAGAATGTCAATCAATTCTGCAACTTTCATGTTTATATCTCCTATTTAAAGAGGTAGGATATTTCCAAACTGATCAACAATTTCAAAGCTATATGGACTATCTGGATCTTCCATATATTTACTATAATTTCTATTTAGAAAATCATAGCATTCTTCTTTTGTAAGATATTCATAATATGAAGGTTCGCCATAAATGCTGTAAATATTAAGAGTGAACATAATGATCTCCTATATTTGATGAATGGATCCATTCCATTCATTTTATGAATATGTTATATCATGAATTAAATTGTTTGTCAACTAATTTTTTCTTATCGACAAACTTTTTTCTATGATGTGAAAGAACTCTACCAAATGGTGTTATTATCATCCATTTGGTAGACATAATATAACACAGATTAAACCACATGTCAACAATTATTTTCTAAAATAATGGTAACAAACTGAAATAAACTGTATCAGACTATTTCAGAAATCTGCATTAATTTGACATAATAAATCTATTGACAGATAAGTAAAACTGTATTATAATAAAATAGAAAATCTGTGCAATTGTACAAGTCTTAAACTTCATACATATACAAAAAAGGATATAAATCTCATATTGTTATATACAAGATTTATATCCTTTTATTTATTTTAATATATATGTTATATAACTTATGCAACTGCAGTCATCATTGAACTCATTCTCAATAACTCCTCTGTCATAACACCATCAGTTTCTTTATTTACAATAACGTCCTCAATCTCAATAGGAACAGTGCAATTTGTTCCTTCATTTTCAGAACTATTCCAGTTGCTCATTGTCATTTCAACAAACAGTTTCTGCAGTTTACACCATGACATGATTTTGTCATAATCAAGAGTGCCATCCAATTGACGGAACTCAAGATGCATATTTTTGCTATTCTTTTTCACATTTTGGAAATTAAGTTTACGATAACGATCCCAGATATAATTGACATTTACAGTATGAGAATAACGAGCACGGTTCTCACGACGATTGCGTGGAACTACTTTATCAAACAACGTACTTTCATTCTTACGGTACCAACGTGCGAAATGTTTACATAGTTCATCAGTTGCGGATTCAACTGGGAATGACATGTGAATATGAGTTCCACATGATGCATTAGTGCAACCGTCAAACTTCTCTTTCACAAGATCACAGACCTTCTTTAATTCTGCCATGTCTTTCTTGTTTCCGAGTGTATATATTGGAGATGTTAATTCAAATCCACGGAAGTTTTCAGGTTGAGGAGATTTACGTCTAACTGAACAATCTTTTCCAAGTTCCCATGTATCACCACTGTTTTTATGATATGACATAACAGGGTTATATCGGCTAACACCAACAAGTTTATACATAGCTTTGTTGAACGATTCCAATTTATCAGGATTACCAATGAACTCCAATTCAACACCAATCTTAATCGGTTTAATCGTGTCACGATTAAATGTAGCGTTCTTTTTAACTGAATGAATTAATCCATCAATCGCATTTCTCTTCATGCGATATTTCTTTCCTGAATTTTTGAATACAACATTCAGACTACATGGATTAGTTTTTACAATTGAGATTCCCATCGCATTCAATATGTCAACAGCTTCATCAGATAATCGTGTATTACGAGTACGTTCAGTTCTTGATTTAACAGGAGCTGCATTGACGGTCATTCCTTCACGTCTACAAAGGAGTGCAAATAATCTACGAAGATATTTCTCTTGTGTCTCAGACTCCTTTTGTGTAAAGGTTGTAATGGAGAACAATGGACGCATAAGTGGAAGATATTTATCAGGATTTACAACCAGTGCGTTGAAGCTAAATGTTTTATTTCCAATCGTGAGCTTTGTACCATTAATTACTGGCATAGAATATCTCCTTAATGATGATTAATGAACAGAACCATTTCCGTTCATTTTATGAGTCCATTATACACCATGTTTAGTGGACTGTCAACAAGAAAATTCAGAAAAATTGTGTCAGACAAATTTCAGGATTGTATCAGACTGTATTGAGAACTGTATCAATCTGTGCAATCCTGGCTTAAGTAATCATCATCTCCGCCATCACATGTACGATATTCATTGAAACATTCTATACTACAAAATATTAATGGACATTCATCTGAAGGTTTATATACAACTACTACATCTACAGGTTTATCACAATTATCACAATGTGGATGTGTATTTATATTCATTGTATGATTATCCTATAATGATAGATCCACTTTTGTTGTTAAATTTATATTCAATTCTACATCTCATTACTTTGTAAGATTTTATGTAATTATATCTTGTTTCATTATATAACATAACTGAATCTATACATGATGCAGTGGCACGTTTAAATCCACGAATGCTATTAATCTTTTCCATTATATGGTCAATGAATGATTCTGGAAGTTTCTGTATTTTAATAAATCTTCTATTATCATCAGAAATATTAAATCTTTTAAGTTCTTTACGAGCTTTATTCAAATTAAATATAGACATTACTTCATCGGGGTTGTCTGAATATGCTCTATTATATCTTACAACATAAAATATCTTTTTGTAAACTTCCTCTCCTTCATCAGGCCACATTGTACGGCCACCTTTATTTATATTGAAATTATATTTCTTTACACTAAGAATTAATGCATCTGTGTAGCAATCACTATTAATACGGACATCACTATTTATAAACCATATACGATACATATAGTTCTTTTCTTTAGGATTATATAAATCTATATATGAACGTGTGATTGAAAATGAACCTCCCAAAGTGAATGGTGATATTTCAAATCCTTTATTAAGGTAATCTTTAATTACTTGGTTGCAGCGTCTATTGAGTTCTCTCATTCCGAATGACATGATTACCCTCTCCTATGTTATTGAATGAATCCATTTCCATCCAATTTATGATTATGTTATATCACAGATTAATTAGTATGTCAACTAATTTCTTTTTAAAATTGTGTAACATTCTGTAATGAATGTGTCTGAATGTTACAGACTTCCAAATATCCTTTTATAATTGCGTTTTATGTATTTGAAATCAACAGACCCAGTGGAAGTCTTTTTGACGCCTAACGCTCTATCATCAATGTAAATGTCTGCAAATACCTTCTGCGTTGGCCTTGTATCTCCAGGAGAATATAACTCTCTCGCGTGTGGATTGTCATTCACTGCGTCTGGCTCTATATCATAGTGTTTCATCCATTTAACTGCATTCTGCAATGGAACATCTCTTCTACATGTATTTAATATAATGAAATGACCGTCTCTACGGAGACGTTTAATAACATCAATTGCATGTGGATTTGGTTCTCCGCATTCAGGATAATTATCTCCGCCGTTAGTTAGCGTCCCATCAAAATCTATAGCTACATATAGGGTTTTCTTGTCTGACATAATAACCTCCTTTGGAGCTCATAAATAAATGGACCATCCATTTATTTATTTTGTAAATATGTTATATCATAGTTCTATCCATGTGTCAACTAATTTTTAAGAAAAAATAAAGAAATTTTAATTAAAAATCTGCATTTTATCTATTGACATTCTAAATCAACTGTGTTAGAATTGCACAGTTTTTAGTTTGTGTCAAATCTGTATCATAGTGGTTGCACAGCTATTTTCCTAGTTTATTATAACACAGATTTAACTGTTTGTAAATAGAAAAATAAAGAAAAAGTGTATCGGATTTATTCAAAAATTGAACATAATCCGATACACTTTTAACATTTACATACATGAATTTTACTATTATATTTATATAATATAACTAATCTATATTAATCTAAACACCAGTCAAGAGGAATGATAATATCATTTTGTAACTTTAATATAGAATGTAATGTTAAAGATCCTTGACATAATGAAGTACTAATCACTTTGAAATCAGCTATTTTATTAATTGACATTTCAACTGCATCTAATATAGACAATTTATCTGTTCTATTTATTTCTGCCCAGTATTCAACAAGGCCATATATATCTGAATCTTCTACTAAACTTTGTAATAATATATCAGGTCTACATACAACATACTCACTTAATATTCTTGAGACTAATGTATCATGTTCAAATTGTTTATATACGTCTGTTGAATACATGTTCAGGACTCTCTTGTATCATCTACTATTTCTAGTAATATAAACCCAACAATACAAATAATGAAGAATGATAGAAACTTCATTTTTATAGTTCCATTATTTAGTTGATTTAATGGTTCTTGTTATTGTTAGCACTTCTTTCACTTCATACCAATCTCTAGTGTCTCTATGCGCTTGGAACTCAGCATCAGCTGCAAATAATGCAACGCCATAATCATCATAAGTCTCAACAATTGTACGTCCACTATTCTTACAATGATATGTGACAATGTATTCGGTTTTAGATGTGGATTCGCTCATGCTGACTTCTCCAAAGGCCTACAATATTTATTAGACATATTATACAGTTCATATAAATCATTATATACATCAGACATATTGAAAGTATCATTCTCGTCTGGTTTCAATGAAGCGATTTCTTCTGACAATACATCAATGATTGTTGCAATACGTATTCCTATTCTTTGATTCTCAGACATGACTTCAACTCCATTTATTAATAGCAAAGAAAAGAGCTACAATAACAACAGCTAATACAAATGCAGAAATGATTGACGTCATAATATTCCTCCTACTGAAGATGGATTGTACCGTTCTTGTCATTAAATCTGTACTTAACTACTACATTAAGTTTATTGTCGTATTTGTACATCTCAACTGATGTAATGCAGGATGCAGTGGCACGTTTAAATCCACGAATGCTATTAATACGAGCCATGATACTGTCTACAAATTTAGGTGTCAATCTATCCTTTGAGAATGAACGTCCGAGATTGAACTTGTCTGTTGTATCATTCATTACTCTATCATTGTGCATATTTGCAAATTTCTTTGCTTCATCTAAATCGTCTGAATATATCCTTTTACCATTCCTTTCTGCGAACGCATAAAACATTTTCTCATAAAGAGTTTCACCGTAATCTTTTCCTGGCCACAATGTTTGCTCACGTTCAAAGATACCATCATAGCCAACACCATTTTTATATTTCTTTACACGGACACCGTTACTATCAATGTACTGCCAAAAACGCTCTCCAGTTTTTACACGCTCATCTGATAACCATACACGGATTATATGTGAATTATCATTCGGCTTAATTAAATCTATATGTGTTTTTGTATTTGAATAAGAACCACTTTCTGTAAATGGAGAGATAATGTAACCTTTGCTCATAAGATCTGCAATAGCTGTATTGAACTGACTAACAACTTCTTTTGCTGTGAAGACTGCCATGATATTTCTCCTTATGTTATTAAATGGAACCCGTTTCCATTTAATTTATTTTATGAATATGTTATATCACAGAATGTAGCCTGTGTCAAATAATTTTTTGAGAAAAGTGTCTATTCCCAAATCCATGAGCCACGGTTTAATTGACGAATGTTACCTGAGCAGATTTTTGCCTCGACAACTTGTCCTGCATATTTTGAAACAAGGTGCTTCACTGCAACCAATTGTTTAGCTGTGAAGAAACCTTTATCCTTGTACCATTTAGCAAATGACGAACCCAATTTTGCGTCTTGCGGTTTGAATCCTATACCATTACGGTATTTGACGGTTTCATGCCTCTGTTCATCTTCAACCTGTCGTTCATACACAAACATAAGTGTATGGATTGCGGTTGAATCTTTATCTTCAATCTGTTTACGGAGCTTTTCAACAATTTCATGTTTGCTTGTGAACTGAATCGCCATACAGAACCTCCGAATAACATTAAATGGAACCATTTCCATTTAATTTATGATTATGTTATAACATGGATTAATCCGTCTGTCAACTAATTTTTTAAGAATTTTGACGGATTTTTAAAAAATTTGAATGAGAATCTATGTTTCATCCAAATTATGTGTGTAATATAACACAGATTTAATCGTATGTCAACTAAATTTTTGGGTAATTTTTAAGAAAAAAGTACCAAAATGTATCAGAATTTTGTCGGATTTTATCATGGATTGCACGGAAAATCTGCCTCCACACATGTATTATAACACGGATTTAACCGTTTGTCAAGGACAAAATTAAGAATTTTTAAGAAATTTTCTTAAATTTTTCGTCATTTTTCAGTTGACATACGATTAAATCTGTGTTATAATGAGCTATTTTGTGGGAAATATTGCACAGCTTCTGAAACATTCTGATACAATTTTAGCTTATTTTTCTTAATTTTTCTGTTGACAAACTTAAAAATCTGTATTATATTATATTCATAAATTAAACGGAAACACATAATCCGTTTAATGATGTTTGAAATCCTGTTAAATTTTTTAAAATTCTTAAAAAATTTGTTGACAGGGTCCGAACAATGTGATATACATAAAACATAAAATGAATTGAATGGGTCAATTCATTAAACGTAAGGGAGATTGTCATGGGAACTGAAAGAACTGATGGGATTCATTCAAAAAACGTAAGAGATATCCGTGCAGCAGTTGCAGCCGGAGCTGATCCTAATGAATGTAATGGGTTTCCAGCAATTATCAATCACATTCTTAATAAGAATGTATCATGTGTAAAAGCTCTTATTAATCTTGGAGCTGATGTAAATGTTATTGTCAAATCAGATAAAAATTATCATGAGCCCAATCCTGTTGAAAAGCGTATATATAATGAATCAACTCCATTAGATTTCGCAATGATTAATTATTGCAGCAATCCCAAAAAATATGATCAGATCATTGACATGTTGATTGCAGCTGGTGCAAAAAATGCACAATCTGAATGTCTTGTGATGTGTCCTCGTGGGAAAGTTCGAAACAGCTCTGAGTTTGCAAGATTCCCACATCCCTGGGTCGACTGCAGAGATAATTTGCTTGAAGGATGTGAATGTTATAACATCATTCATAATAAATGAAATAACATAAAATCATAAATCCACACAAAATGTGGATTTATGATTGCACTAGAATTTTTATGGATGTTTATTCATCTTGAATCTGCATAAGGAGAAAGCTCATGACTGTAAAAACTGCGAACTTCATTGAAGACTGGTTCTTTGATTCTTTCTGCAGAATGTCTGATATTGATAGAGATGAGTTCATTAAAAGATTGTGGGGATTATATCGTTGCACAAATGAAAAAGATGTTGAGATTTGTAAATCTGAAGTTGATGCAAAGTTAAATGATGATAGGATCATGGATTATTATGATAATATGAAAAGAGAAGATGATCTTGAGCCATCATACGATCCTGATCCTGATAATGATGAAATGTACGAAATTGAAATTGATGATGTTAGAGATTTATTGTCAGACTACGCGCATGATGTAATTTATGAACTTTACTGTGATGATCTTCTTCCTAATGAATATGTGAACACATACAAGAAAGAAATGAACGGACTGCAATAACAAATATGTGATCCCCTGGATTGCACGGCTTACTGGAGGTTTAGGATGAAGACGTACTTTGTATATGACAAGGAAACAGGTTACATCATTTCCGGATTCGACTGCTGTGAAGATGACTGTAAAGATGGTTATAATGTCTACACAAGACCTTATAAATACAAAGAACTTCATCCGAAGAATGAGAAATGTAGATTAGATTATTTATATCATTCATCCAAAAAAGAGGGTTTATCATCTCTCAAATATGATAATATGATTGTATCTGTTGTGGATCATCCTTATGATGTTAAATGTCATTTTGTTGAGAACCCAAACTATTTAAATGACAAATACGCAGTTCGTGGCTGGTGGAAACTTGATGAAACAGTTCCTACATTATAAGGAGAGCAACACATGTCAGCACCAAATTATATGGCAAGATTCAATTTCTCAAAACCATGTGTAACATTTAACCCTGGAACAAATGTAGAGTTCACAAACTCAATATATGATTTTTATTCCAATTCACTTGAAGATTTATTGAAGATCGATCTTCATAAGAATGAATGTATTGACATGTCGAAAGTATCTTCTTATCGAAGAATTATATGGAAATGTACAGATCAATTAAAAGATAATTGGGCTAAGGTCTGTGAAGATACCCTAATCAATGAAGATTTCAAGCACCGGAATCAAAAAGAAGCATAATGAAACAATCTCATTTATAGAGATTATCAATAGAATAATAGAAAGACATACACATACATTTTATTATATACATTATATGTAAAGTCTATTTAATTTATATTGAATAAATAATTCCCTATAAGGAGATATAATTATGGCATGGGTTGAACATTCTGATCTTGATCGTACATCGAGTATGAGTGCTGACAATTTTATTAGAGCATTTAATTTACCTCTAAGATTAGCACGTGCAGTTAAATATATTGTTCGTTATGCTAGAAATAAAGATTCAAATCTAGGTTATAGAGATTTAAGAAGAGCAATTGATGAATTAATTATTGAAAGAAGGTACGCAATGAAGCGTTCACTCAATAAATTTAATTCTGATATGGATGATATTAATAATGATAATTTAATTGAAGGATCTCCAGTAGATTGGCGATAAAATAAAAGCCTCATTTTAAAATGAGGCAGTGCAATCCATAAGACCTCTACTTATTCATTTAGGTAGAGGTCTTTTTGTATTTTAGAAGTTCTTATCATAAAGAGGATCATCTATTTTAGAATCTTGTTCAGTAGAATCTAACTTTCTTCTACATTATATATAAAACAATATAATATATTTTATTTTAGAGAGTAGTAGCGAAGGAGATTGCCACTATCATATTTCTTATAAAGATATTAGTAGAAATTCCGCGCTCTTTACTGATTTCTTAAAAATTTTTCTTGTATTTATAACTTCTTACCACGAACTAGGTACGACAAATCACTGGGATCTTAGAGGATTTTAAGAAAATACAATTCATTAATGATCTGACTTTAAGTTAAAGCTGAATCTATTTATTCATTAAGATCTCATTTACAGTTTGAATAATATGTAGAATCAGAGAATAATAAATACTTATTCTATATTTATTATAAACCAGCGTTAAGGCACTGAGCCTCTTAAAGGCGGTCTAATTACTAAATAATTAGCTGATCTACCCGTTTGTGTATAGCACTGCTGAGTCCTCACGGAACATCAGTCACTCTAATTTCCTAGCAGGAATCTCTGTGTCGGACTATATTATATAATATGTCGCACTCCCCTGCGAGCCATCAAGCAGTGGTCTCTACCGTCGGCTTTATTACAGCGCGTTCAACCACGTACAACTTATGACTAAACTATAGGTAGAGAATTGAATTACCCTCAGTGATATAACTTTTCATCCGTACTCCGTAGTTATTCGCTATTTACCAGCGTTAACCAATAAATAAGCGCCACCGGTACAGAGGCATTGTCGATATTCAACGGCTTAAAATAGAGAGCAGCAGCGAAGGAGATTGCTACTATCAGCATGAACATGTTTATTTTTAGTTCGCAAGACCACTTCTTTCAATGCCACGAACCTCACTAAGTTTAGTTTATTATTATAATAAATACAATAAAGGTATTATGTGATTTCTTTATTGTACCCTAAACTTACAAGATCACTTAATCACCAAGCTAATTTGTTTGTACGTCCAAACGTCTACTCATATAACATAATGATGCTTATTCATTCTTTGAACAGTTCAGTCATTATTAAAACTATATTACATTTACATATTAAACATAATATAATCTATGGTAACGTCTCAGGGCGGTGTTGCACTCCAGTTGTAAACGACACGTAGCAGTATCTCCAACTAGGTGGATTATCCCAAATACGAACGGCTACTTACTTTAAACAGATATTTGATATATTGTAAAAAGAAGACGTATTAAAATATATGTGTATGTAATTATTTATCTTCTTTGTTCAATACTTCTTTCATGTAATTATTAAACGCATTGTCTAATAATTCATCAGGCTCAATCTGTTTAATATGTATTGTATGTCTATCATCTCTACTATGTTTATTATTCTTTTCATTATATTTATTATTCTTATTATAATTATTATTGTTATTACCTCCATTATTTCCATTGTTCTTTTTCTTTTTCACAATAGTATAAGGACAGTACTCTTTTAAAAATGAATTAATACTAACTTCAAAAGTACCGTCTTCTCTCTGTACCATACTATGTTTATGTCTATGCTTTCTACTCATATTATTAGTCTCTCTAACTAAATCTATCTAATATACATTGTATTATATACATTTATTACTAATCCTGTTTAATCAAAATATCTAATATTTCATGGAACAATATGAAGATTCCTCTAATATAGGAGCTAATTATGAACGAGCCTTTTGATTACACATGGGTAGGGAATCTTAAAAAGAGAATGCCTTATAACAGTACATTGTATGTAGCATATTTCGTAAGTGATGCATATTATTTCGCAGTTGAGAGCTCGCACGATTTCGATGAGTTTGAGACATTAGTATACAGATTCATTGGAAGATATAACAGAGATCTTAAAGCAATGAAATTAATACGAGACAAGCAAGGTAATTACACTGAAGAATATATTCCCGGTTATACAGTTTATAAATATAAACAATGGAAGAAAGATAATCCAACAAAGTTAGTTCTTAAACCAGAACCTTTTATATAGAGCTATATACAGATTAATAATGTTCAATAATCATAAACAATAAATCTCATAAACCCTATTTTTCTATTTATAGATCATGCACATTATAAATAACAAAATTAAATCATAAACATAATGTTCTTGAATAAAGATCATAATAAGAGACTTTATAACTTTCTTTAGATTCTTAAATTCCCAAAAGAGCCTCATAGACACTATATGAAACCATTGTTCACTTTCATCGGAATAACTT
>Ga0310696_10004432_pt1 | contig 17222 bp, 32 predicted proteins | sample AusTroGonzalo_MG_4_FD_203885 | JGI IMG/M metagenome (GOLD analysis project Ga0310696, IMG submission 203885) | Bovine rumen microbial communities from tropical cattle in Woodstock, Queensland, Australia - Gonzalo_02 (v2) (version 2) | ecosystem: Host-associated > Mammals > Digestive system >...
TTTTTAAAGATTTCACGCGCGAGCCAACGCGTTTCGGGCACCCGACGGCTTTGCCGGCGGGTAGCCCAGCGTTGGCCCTTCGCGCGTAAAGTCAATCCTTAAAAGCATCTTGAATGTCGGCGAGCATCCGCCGCAAACCTTTTTCATAATTTTCCACAACATAATCTTTTGGTTCTACACCCTGTAAATAATACTTAATTGCGTTAGGGTGACTATGACAGTAACGGCCAATGGTAGTTAAATTGATACCAATATCCAATAATTTTCGTATTGTTTGAATTGCGTCCATTACATCACCTCCATAATAGGTGTAACGGGGGTACTTCAAAAAAATAATGCTTTCTTCTGTTTAGTAACAAAAAAGATAAACCTCTCCTTTCATATTATAATTATACCATAAGTTTCGCCGCGAGTCAAGAATTAGATATGAAAATGAAATCTGACAGATACCTCAATGTAAGTAAAGAAAAAAAGAAAGGGCAGGAAAAACCAAATTACGCCGACACCCCTGGATGCGTATGTACGGGGTCGGGAGTAAGGTGGAACCTGGGGGACAGGGAGGTATTATAAAAAAGTAGTATAATTTTCGAAATTTTAACAAAATCTTAACACAATTTTAACAAAACTAACAAGAAATTGTATAAAAATAGGGGTTAGTTTTAGGTTTTTTGTAACAAATGTTAAATTTTGGTTAATTCGTTCCGTTTCAAAATGAAATTCCAGCTATGGTTTGTTAAGTTTTCGTTAATTTTTCGTTAAATTTTCGCACTACTACTCCACTGTCCAACCACAGTTGCGCGTTCGTTCAGCTCGCACCGCGCTACGCGCGTTGCTTCGCTTCACTCCGCGTATAACGTAACTTTCCTCGTCGCGTCGCTACGCTCCGCTCCTCGGAAAGTTACTATATATATATATATATTATATATTATATATATAGAAAAAATGTATATTTTTTTGAATAACTATATAGGGGGGAGGGGGTTATTCAAAAAAAGATACAAAATAAAAGATACAAAAATAAATAATAAAAATAAATAAAAATATACAAAAATTGTATATTTTTTGTAAAAATTAAGTAAAATAAAATAAATACTTGACTTTTTAATAAAATTATGGTATAATAAAAGTAGAATAATAGAGGAGGACCTCTTCAAAATGAATGAATTAGCTACTACGACTGTATCAGACCTACAGTCTCAAAATAAACTTAAATTTTTTCGCGGCGCTTATAACATAATTGACTGCGGCATTCGCACTGGCAAAACTTACTGGGCAGTCAATAATCTAAAACAATTTACACACGATGGTGCGCTCAACCGCATTCTCTTCCTAGTGGATACAACTGCTCTTAAGAACCAGATAATTGCGGACTATGACAATTGCGCGGATGTAGATATGTTTTGGGAGAACCCAGCTTCCTGGGGAGAACAAACCAATAAGATAGGAGTGATGTGTTATCAGGCACTCGGGGCTCGCGCTATGCGGAATGACCTGGAATTCTTAGAGAATATCGATGTGATTTGCTGGGATGAGTGTGATAGTATTTTTAATTTCGCGACTGAAGCCTTTACGCGGGCGAGGCGTACTGATTTTGCGCGCAAAGATGCGTCCAATGCGGAAGTACTGAGCATCATACAGCGTTACTCTAGCAAGAAAGAATATATGCCGCTGGTGCTATTGGGCGCGTGGGAGCGCATCATCATAGAAGCCCGCATTATGTGTATTGGACTCTCAGCTTCTCCTGAGCGTGCCCGAGCTTATTATCAGTCGTTAGTGAGTGCTAGCAACCAAGGTAAGCTGGAAGCAGGTTATCGTATTGCGGCGGACATCTACTATTATGATTTGGCGGAACATATACGGCAGTTACAGCCTACACCAGGACACGGCTACTGGTGCTACTCTCCCTACATAGAGGGCAATAAGGGCGCGGTTGCTATCGCAAATGAGCGAGGCTTCAACGCCATTGAGCTTCATTCTCCCAATAACACAGACAAACCTATGAATGAAGAGCAGATGCGGGTATATAATTGTATTGTAGCTACTGGGATGGTGCCACCAGAATACGATTTTGTGGTAGTGAATGCAGCTTTACAGCGTGGTATCAATATAAATGACAGGCGGTTTGATAGTGTGATTATCAATTCAGTGGATGCGGCCGAACGCATTCAAGCAGCTCGTCAGACCTTTGAATACACAAGGCATTTGAAGGTGTTTGCCCCAGCTGTCCCGCTTGAATATAAGGATAAATGGCTTACTGTGAGTGAATGCCGCGAGCTGGCCGAGCTTATGAGCGTGCCTGAGCTGCGCGAGAATGGTGACCACAATTCTAGAATAATGACGTGGAATAAATTGAAGGATTGTTTGCCTTATATTGGATATACGGTGGAAAATAAGAAGAAGCGGGTGGATGGTAAATTACAGCAATGCTATTACATTCACGGCGAATGGCACGACGTGGCAATTCAAAATAATCAGTTCTTGGCGCTTGCGGAAGCAGCTGCTGCGTTGAAACAACAAGAAGAGCTTTCTTGATTTCTCAAGAAAGCCCTCTTTTTTTTACTAACTACTACTATGCATAAGAATAATGTGTTCCAGTTTGCCGAGACGCAGCTGTAAGCTGCGGGCGCGCAAATACTTGACAAAATAAGTCAAATATTTATTTTTAATGAGGTGAAAAACTAACTACTGTTGTCCAGCTTGCCAGCAAAATCCAGCTTACCGGGGCGCGCCCGCGACCACAGTTACGACTCCAGCTTGCCAGGATAGGCCAGGCCCACCTAGCTTACCGTCGCAGCTTGTGTTTCCAGCTTACCCAGCTTTTCCAGCTTATTAAGGAGCCTACGGTGTCAGGAAAAGCTGTGCTCCTTTCCCTTTCACTATAATTATTATACCATAATTTACGCTCAGAGTCAAGTAATAAATAACCGAATTTTAACACGGAATTGCTTGAATCTTAACATTGGGCGTGCTATAATGAATAGGGGTAGTGTGTAGTGTGTAGTAACACATACGTGTTAAGAACGTTCTGTGGGTAAGGTTAAGAGTATGTTAAATTTCTGGCCGGCTCAAAATTTAATATAAAATTAACGCGGGCGATTGCCCGCATATATTCTCCTTTATTACGCTGGATTGAAATCATCTTTTGCTACCTGTTCGGCAGTTACAATTTTATCAGCGGTTATAATTTTGAATACTTCAGAAAAAGGGTAATAACAGAGGTTAAAGGTTTCTTCCGTTGGGGTCTCGTTGTGTAATTCGCACCATTTGTTATAGGCTAATTGCGCGGTTTCTTTACAGTCATAAAACTCCAGTTCATCATTCCACTCATCAACATAAACCCAAACCTGCTTCATATTCTTTTCTCCTTTCTGTTATTTTACCAAGGATGATACTTCTTGCTGGCTACTTGATTTATAGTCAAAATAGTTACTAACTCTGAAAGGGGTTTATAACAATCTTTGAATGCTTGTTCATCGGGTGTCTCAAAGTTTTCTTTACACCATTTGTAATAGGCAAATCGTGCGGTCTCTTCACTATCGTAATATTCTGTTACACACTTAAGAAAATCATCATATATGCCCCAAACTTCTTTCATACCTTTTTCTCCTTTCGGTTTCTGTATATATTATAGCAGATGTGTTGGTGGAAGTCAAGTTAATAATGTGTTAAATTTTTGGTCGGCCTATTTTTTAACATAAAGTTAATATAGTTGTGAATGCCATCCGTCCAAATAAAAAACACGGGTATTAACCCGCGTACATAAGATGTAAGAAGTAACAATTCAGCACGACTCCTGCAATATGCATCATCAGTCCATTCACTCGCCTGTCTTTATCACTTAAGTCTTTAACAATACCAAAAACTGCAACAAAGAGACCAAACCACGAAGCACTAAAGCCAAAGAGTATGACGAAGAGAACATTAAGGAGCATTACTCCTGCGCGCAAATCATTCCACTCAAAGCGGTAAGGCGCGGTTATGTTGAAGAATTTAGTCATATTCGCGATTTCCCCTCTTCTACAAAATCCATAAATCCTTCTTGTGTTTGTAATTTTTCACAAAGTTTAAAATAGGTTTCTTCTGTTACTTCATACCATTCCCAAGCATTTGGGTGAGTTTGAATTGCTTGCTTCTCTAAATTGTGATGCGCCCAATTTTCGTATATATCTCGCAATGCCGTGTCTGGTTCAATAAGTACACAATTATTGTGCCAATAACTGGGGTTGTGTGTGCGGTACGCATTCATTCTTTTTTTAATATTTTCGGCAATTCCAATTTTTACCCAGTAAATAGGTTTTTGTAAAGTAGGATTATATTCTATATTACCCATAAAATATAGTCCGCCTTCTTTTGTATCACTATATTGCCAATTTCTATGAGTGTCGTATTCACTTATTCCTGTGGTAGGGATATCTTTTTTAATTATTTTATCTTTATAGAAAGTCGCGGAAGAATTTATGCCGTAATATTTTTGTACATCAGGATACTCATTAAAAAGTTCAAGAATGCGCAGATAATGATATCTTTTACCGAGAGTAGTAATTGTATTATTTATACGTGCGATACGACGGTCAATTTCACTGATAACTTCATTTATTGTTGTATAAGTCATATCTTTCACCTCAATTTTGAATAATTCTTATATGCTTCAAAAGATGAGTAACAAACATCACATTCATAAACATATGTACCATAAGTTCGAGCAACAATATGCCAATGACCACCACAAGTTGCGTGGATACCATTATTCCAAATAGGCTCTTTATCTGGAATAGATGCGGCTGTAAGAATAAGGCAAATAATAGTAAGAGCAATAGCAGAAAGTGCTATGGTAACCAATACTTTAGTACGATAATTCATATTATTTTCTCCTTGTATAGATTGAAGAACTATAATCTTCTATCTCTTCAACTTCTTGTATATGGTCAAATTTAAAAGCTTCAGTCCATCGCCATTTTTTATAGCAACCTAAACATCTACCTTCTAAATATTCATAATAGAAATTATCAGATACTTCGGTATTAATAGTTTCCATAGGAAAATCTTCTTCACCGCAAATAGGACAAATCATCTTACTTCACCTCCCAATTTATTCCCAGTTCCTCACGAAGTTCTTCAATCTTCTGCTTGTATATCTTTTCGCGCACTGCTATACAAATAGCGTCCAGGGTGTCCTGTTCGACAATTTTGTGCATATATTCTTCAATTTCATTTTCATCAAGATATTCTTGAATATTGACTACCTGATGAAGAATAAAATCAAAAATATCTGTGTCGCGAAGATACCAAGTGTACCAAGTGTCTTTGTCCATTAGGTTGTCCGCAATCATTGTAATATCTTCATCGCTAAGGGTGAAAGTCTGCGGAAGTGAAAAAGTGTACTGTGTCATATTTTTATCTCCTTTAACATTTAATTCACACTAAGTAATTTTCCATTTTCATCAAAGACAAAAACAGTATCGTACCATTCATCATTTTGAGGAAAAACAAGTCTTATTTCTTTATTATCTTTTACATAGTCATAATATGGGCGAGATTCTTCCTGCGGATAAACTTTGTCTAAGATATTTTTAATAGTATCAAAATCGCTCATATCGTAAATTTCCTTTCGTTTTGTTTCTATATATATTATACTCATTAAGGGGTACGATGTCAAGTTAAGATTGTGTAAAGTTTTGACCCGGCCCATTTTTTAACACAAAATTAACATTAAAAAGGCGCGAACGCGCCTTAATAGTCATCTACTGTATATCTTTCAATGTGATATATTCCGTCAGTAGTGTATATTACTATACTAAAGAGGTCTTCCTTTATATCATTTATTGTGACATCATTATCCAGTGCGTATTGCTTAACAATATCAAGTGCTTTTTCTTTGGAACTGGCAACCCACTGAACTCCGCCGTCAAAACCAATATCGGTCTCATAACCTGAAATCGTATAAACTACTGTCATTTTCGAATACTCTCCTTTCTCTGCGCGGACGTGTGTTAAAGACTATCTACGGGGAACTCTTGAATCGTATAAATATCTCCGTTGTCACAATAAACTTTCGTATCAAAGAAACCTTTATCAACTTCACTTCCCATATCATCATAATCTATTTTTATATCTTCCTGTACAAGGGCTAATGCTTTTTCCATTGTGCTTGCAATAAATTGCGGACCACAGTCTTCCCCTTGCTCACCATTAAAATAAGAAATGACATAGACTTCCTTCATTCCTTATCACCTTCTTCCTTCGCGGCTTCACGCTTCGCCTTGTCCTTTTCTGCCTTTTCGGCACTCGCCTTGAGTTTTTCTGCCTTTTTCTCCTGCGAGGCGTTGTAAGCGTCAATTTCTGCCTGCATAAGTTCTCGTGCGGTTCTGTCCTTGCGTTCTTCCGCAACAATGACGCCGATACGCACATAACGCTCTACGCCGTTAGCGTCCGTAATGATTGCGCCGTACTGCCTGTCGTTAATGCGCTGATACTGCGGTTTGCCAACCATATCAAGGTCTGCGAATACGTGAATACGGAGGTTAGCATCAACAATTGCCTTAGAAATCTTCTTCATCTTTTTTCTCCTTTCGGTTTGTAGGGTTTCCTTCCCTTTCTGTTATTATTATAGCGGAAGCCAAACTAAAAGTCAAGTTAAGTCTTCGTTATCTTCTTCCCAATCAGAGGGGTCGTCCTGCGGTTCTTCCGCACCGCACCAGTACTCGCAATCGCACCAGTATTTACTATCGTAAGGGCAAATACCATCAATGTCACAAGGGGTGTTTTTTCTGATGCTCATATTTTTTCTCCTCTCATTTTCTATATATATTATACCATATTTTTGTTAAATCTGTGCGGCCGGTAAGGTTAAAAGATTGTTAATTTTTGGGACGGCCAAATTTTTAACACAATTTTAACATTGATTTTTAGATAAAGAAAAAGGGCGTTTCCGCCCTTTAATTGAACATTATCGCAAAAGCTCGCTCAATGTTTTCTATCAGTTTGCCAGTATAATCATTTGTGACAATGACTTTTGCTTTCTTAAACCGATAATCGCCTTTCATATAACGCTCATTACCTCTATCAGTAATAAGGCAAGTCTGCGGTTGGTCTATCTGATGGAAAGTTCTACAACATATGTCAATATTATCCCAACAGTCGCTCAAAGCGTCACCATCAAAAAGCACTATGTTGTAATTATAACTACCCTGTTTTTGAAGTTTCAACATACGCGCCGTGAAGTCTTTAGGAATATCATTGCCACCGTTACAATGAATAACACGCTCACGCACACTTTTACAAGTTGTCATATCTTCGCCGATAAATGAAACATCAAGATAGAAGTCAGGATTTCTGCGTTCAATGTCACAAAGTACTGCGAGAATACTATTGACGATTGTTTCATTGTAGTAAAAACTACCCGACTTGTCAATAACAAGATTCAAGTGGCAAGTGCCATATTTGTTGTTGCCATTGACTGACGCTTTGCGGTCAAAGTACTTATAATCATCTCGAGCGACCGCGCGCGGATTAAACACTCCGCTGTATGCGTTATAACCATTTCCACCACCATTTTTCTTGTGGAAGTTTGCTATTAACATTTCAAGTGTCTTTTTAAATTTATCAAGCCGTGCGATTGTTTCGGGGTCATTTTGACTTTTTGTACTCAAAACATTAGCAATTTGTTTCTTCAACTCGCCGTGCGCGTTTTCTCCAGTTGCTTCTTCGCACTCGGTTTCTTCGCCATTTTCATCAGGAGTACATTCTGCTTTTTCGCCATCGCTTTCGTCTTTTTCGTTTTTCGGAAGAGGTTTAGCTTTGCCTTTTTCTACATTCGGGAGCAAATCAGATAAATCCTGTTCTGCCTGTTCAAAATTGCTTTCATCATTTGAAGCACTTTCATCTTCAATATCATCCTTAATTTTATTCCAAAGGTCATAAATATTATTGATATAGTTACTTACACGTTCTCCATAAGGAAGACGCCAGTCATCAACCGAATTACGATTTATTTTAGAAAAGTCCTTAATAATCTGAGCGACTTCATCAGTCCATTCCTTTTTACCATAGCGGTATCTGACTACGGAATAGAAAACGCTTTTCGGGTCATTAACATCTACATCAGGTTTTTCGCCATTGATATTAAACAGTTGCTGTTTGAAATTTACATCAAGATAATAATCATTAAGAACGGTTTCAATGCGTTCATCTTCAAACACATTCAGAATGAATTTAGAAGTATCGTTATACACATAAGACAAGAGTGAAGCAGGAGTCAAAACTGCGTGAGATACTTCGTGATAGAGCATAGACCTGACTGCGGTTTCCTTATCCGCTTCATTAGTTACTTCTTCCATACCTCTCTGAATGATGGGCAGAGAAATAACTATACTATCTTCCGCAGGAGAATAAAAGCTCGTTGCTTCTGCCTTATCAAGAGTTACGGGTATTCTGCGTCCGCAGTAATAGCCGATGGGGAGGGTATCCAGTATCTTCTTACACTCGCTAAAAGTCAGTTCCATAATTCAATCTCCTTTTCAATTTCTATATATATTATAGCAGAACGCATATTCGAAGTCAAGTTAAGTTTCTATTAAAATCCGGGCCGACCCGAAATTTAACCTAAAATTAACATTAACCACTGTGGGGGCTTTAAGCCCCCACAAAGTTACCAGTTACCGCGCCCATAAGCTGTTCGGGTGACAGTTTGAACTCACGAATATCTTCGCACCTATCAACCAACGGCTCAGGCAGACCATAAGTCACACCACCAATAGTAAGGTTCATCGTACCGATAATCTTGAAACCGTCCTTAATATGGACTTCACGGTTCTTATACAGGAAACTCTGCTTACCATCGGCGATACCCTGCAAGAAGCGCAGACTGTCAAAGGGCAGGAGATTTATTTCGTCCATTACTATCGGCTTGCCCTGTTCCATACATTCCCAAAGCATTGACGGATTGAAGTCAGGCTTGCCATCGGTGAAAACGAAGTTTTCCATAAGGTCTGACGGAAGCATTGACGAGTTACATACGATACAACGGTTCTCAGTTTCGGTCTGCGCAAGAGTTGTCTTACCAGTACCTGCTGCCCCAAAATACACCTTGAAGCGGTTATTCACTCGGCTTGACGGTTCGCCATACTGAGAGATATTCTTGAGTATCTGCGAGAACTCTTTGCTCTTGATTTTCTCGCTGATTTCTGCGGTGTAAGAAGAACCCATCAACTCAAAGTAGTTGTTAATATAAGCCTTCGCATTATTTGCTTTTTTCGCAAGATAGGCGAGAGTGTTTGTGAAGCGATACGAGGGGGTGAAGTCGAACTCGGTGAAGAAGTCAAGAAGTGCAGTCATTCCCTCAAGAAGAATCTCTTCCTTAGTCTTTTCGGGAGCTGACTCAGTTTCAGTTTCGGTGGGCATTTCGCCAGTAATGAATGACGGCAATTTAATTTTTCCAGTATCCATTGCAAGTTTGCGAACGTCTATATCCATTCTGCGGAGAGAGTCATAAAATGATTTTGCTTCTCTCCAAGTAGAGTCACCTATGGTACTAAGATAACGACCGCCTTTATAAACAATGTGGATAGTTTTGTTGTTGTTAGTAAGGCGAAGCTCGGTCAGGTCGTGATTGATATACATATAATTCCCTTTCTGGTTTGTCGTTGTTTTCCTTCAACTTTCTGTATATATTATAGCAGAACGGCAATACGAAGTCAAGTTAAGAGTTTGTTAAGAAACGGGCCGGCCTCAAATTTAACATAAACTTAACGACCATTATAGATGGTCGTTATCATAGTTAATCATAACTCCTTTCCATTTCTCTTTTAGGGTGCTTCTCTTTCTTATGCTTCTTATTCTCCACCACACGAGTGACGGGGTTAATACCCCACTCGCGGCGAACCTTACGAAAAACTTCGTAAGTGGGGTTGTCGGTCTTTTTCTTCTTCATTGTATTCTCTCCCTCACTTTCTGATATAATTATACATCAAATTGGACTAAAAGTCAAGTTAATTAAATGTAAAATTTCAGGTCGGCCCAAAATTTAACTAAAATTTAACCTTAATTGGACAAAAAAAGAAGCGCCTTTCGGCACTTCGGTCTTGCCTTAGGCAAGGCGATAGGTGTTCGCCTTACCCTTGGTCTCGGTCTTTACGACCTCGGAAGCCATCTCACGGAGCAGAACATTCTGAACCTTGTTCGCCGTGAAGTCCGCAGGCAGTCCGTACTTCGCCGCTTCGAAAATCTCCTTAGCGGTCATATCGGTAGTCATTACCGCGCGCAGGACAGGGGCAACAGTCGCAACCATAGAGGCGCGTACAGAAGCGGTGTGAGCCTTACGGGCTTCATTGCGAGCAGTCTTCTGCTCAGGGGTCAGTTCCGTTCTCGGCTTGTCAAGCTGAGCAACTATCTTGAGGAGAGTATCAACAACATCGTCAAAAGAGTTGTCAGTAGAGAGCTGAGCGATAGCGGTGCGGAGAGCATCCTTCTTAGTCATTTTTTTACCCTTTCTGGTTTGTGAGGTTTTCCTTCCTCTGTTGTGTATTCATTATAGCACATTTTGTGCTTAATGTCAAGTTAAGTCTTTGTTAAACCGTTTCGGTTTGGGTTTGTATTCCTTTCCTTTGGAACATCTTTATTATACCATAAATTCAGTGGAGTGTCAAGTTAAGAGTTTGTTAAACGATTTTTCTTTCGTGTGGTTGTCCTCTCAACTTTCTATATCTATTATACTCAAACCCATATTAAGAGTCAATAGATTTGGGGTTAAGATTATGTAAAAATCCGGGCCGCCCCAAATTTTAACACATAGTTAACAAAAAGGGGTTTGGGCATTGTTAAATGAAATCTGAAATATTAGTTACAATTTTTGCGGAAATATAGTGTTTTTTACAATTTACTGTTTTATAAAACTCCATATCTTTTTTGAAGTTTTTGTCAAAATCTAATATGGCGTTCATATTCGCTTGAGTAGGATTGGCATTATATCTGAACTCCAAACGACTACGCCACGCGCGTTCATTCTGCGCAGGCAAAAGCAATTCAAAAGTAATACCAAGAGAAACTAATTTATTGATAACCACTTGGTGTGCCGAGATAAAAACGTTTTTTCCGTTTTCATTTAAAAGATTAGCTATGGCTACATAGTTACTTTCCCAATCTTCGGTTTTTTTGAAGTAAGATGAATCCAAATCTACTGTAGTATTAGGATTATTTCGGCAATAAGTGGATTTTCCGCACCCTTGGTATCCGCAATAAATCATAATTGAAACTCCTTTTCTTTTGTAATTCTATTATAGCAGAAAAGGAGTGCGGGGTCAAGTTAAGATTGCGTTAAAAATACGACCGGCTCAAAATTTAACATAAAAATAACAATAGAACAGGGGCGCATCCTGGCGCCCCTGACATTAATTCCTTAACTTTCTTTAAACCTATAATTATCATTTCTGAAATACTTCTTCATATATTCGCCTTCGTGTATCACCTTACCATCTACTATTACCTTATAAGGAGTTTTCACTTCCCTTTTTAGTACTTGAATAAGCGGATAATCAGTCGCAAATTCTGCTCCACGATTTATACATTCTTTCAGAATTTCGGCTTCAATTTCTGCGTCATATAGACCCATATGCTGTTCGGTAAAGTCAGTATCACCGCTTATAAATCTATACACATTTTCGGCGTTTCCGCTATAGTTTCCACTTTCTGTAAAGAAGTTATTAACTTCGCAAAATGCCTTATAATCGTCAAAGTTTGTGATGAAGTTACTCGCATACGCCCAAATATCGTGAATTGCTACCGTATCAAACGGATTAGAAGTCTTAAACCAGTCACAATTAAAGTCAAAGACTTTCTCGTCAAATGCTGAATTGTAAGCGTAAGCGTCCGTTATGTCATATGCGTTAATATCTCGTATCATTTCACGCATCACATAACCCCACTTCTTGAGAGTTGCCTTACGAGTGCGCATTAGAGCTACATAACCCTTGCGCTTTTCCGCATAATATGCGGTTGAGAACAGAGGATTATTGTGCCATACCTGTTCAATGACGAAGTGCTTCGCTACTTCAATTTCGCCATTGTCATTGTTAATAATGACATAGCCAACATCATAGCAAAAACACTTGCTGAGGTCAGTCGTTTCCGTGTCGAATACCATTGAATACATATTTTCCCTTTCTGGTTTTTGAGCGTTGTCCTTCGCTTCTATTATTATTATAACCGATAAACGGTTAAAAGTCAAGTTAAGGAATTGTTACGGCCAAAATATGCCTTACAGACAAGAACGAAACACGCAAAGGGGGCTATTATCCACGCGAATGGATAAACCCAGTTCGGGAAGGATAAACTTAAATTCATTTTCATATTACAATTCTCCTTTCATTACTATAATTATTATAGCAAAAAATAGAAAAGAAATCAAGTTAAGTTTGTGTTAAGTTCCGGGCCGTCTTATTTTTTAACTAAAACTTAATAAAAAAGGCGCGTCAGCGCCTGTTTCTTCTTTTATCTGCGCACTCTACTTTGTAGTCGTCCGCTGCCTGATAACCATCATAAGGCTCATATCCGCCTTTGCCATCGCGGCTACCGCGAGGAACAGATACTTTTATTAGTACAAACTTTTCCGTACCTTCCGCGTCTACAACAGGAATAGCGATTTCACTTGCGCTCGTCCGCAGAGCATCAACGTTCATAGTATCACTGAAAAAATCAATGATAGTTTTGATATACTCGTTGCGAATGGTATTGTCAAGATTCTGTTTGCCCATTTCATTCAACTCCTTTTTCTTTTTCTAATTTATTATACCATAATTTATACTTCGAGTCAATTCTTTTTTGTGTTAAGAGAATGTTAATTTTTAGCCCGGCCCAAATTTTAACAAAAACTTAACACTCCGGTTAGCTGGTGCTAACTCTGGTGGAAAGAAAAAGAGGGCTTTCGCCCTCTTTCACTCTTACTTCTTATAGTAAGAGTTCGCGCCCTTCGGGTTCTCGACCTTTACGACTTCGCCCGACCAGTACTCACGCATAGCGTACTGCACCTTGCTCTTGCCAAAGCCCTCAGGCAGTTCGGTAGAACACATATCGTAAATCTCGGTGATAGTGCGAGGGGTGCTGTCCATCACGCTCAGCACAACATCGTGCGCTTCGGCGTAGATTTCACGGTTCGCCTGCGCCTTAGCTTCGTTCTTCTCGAACTCGGCGAGGATTTCGTCACGCACGGTGGCGAGCTCAGGAATGTCGTGAGAGGCGATGTAGGTAGCGATTGCGTTCAGAGTGGACTTCTTCATTCTTTTTGCCTTTCTCGTTTTAGAGAGTGTCGTTCTCTTTTCTGTATTTATTATACCAAAAATTTGGTACAATGTCAAGTTAAGAGTTTGTTAAAAGCGAGGAGTTTGGTTTCAGGAGGAGGTTCATTTCCTTTCTTTCAACGTCTTTATTATACCATAAATTTGAAATGGTGTCAAGTTAATTCTTTGTAAAGTTCCGAGGGTTTTGGCAACCGAAAGTTGGTTTACTCTTGCCAATTTTTCAATCAAACAATGCGGACTCGGGTGAACGGAGAGTCTTCCGTCCCTCGGAACAATTATATTATACCCGAAACTGCGTTCAAAGTCAATAGTTTTTTGTGTTAAGAATATGTTAATTTTTGGGGCGGGCCGAAATTTAATCCATTTTTAACATTGAAGTGTTTTTAGCACTTCAAATATGTCTTTCGGCTCATATGCTACCCCGAACCATTCGAGTCTATTCGAAAGTTCATCATCAAACAAAATATCATCCGTTCCCATAATGAAATTAGACTTCGGTGTACCATAATCTGTAATTATAATTTTATCCCAATCAACCGAGTTTAAGTGCTTATTAAGCCATTCTTTTTTCGCATTGATAACTTCTTTGTCATAATCAGGAGTTGAAACTTTACTAAGCCAACTAATAATGCCGATTTTATAGCCAAGTTTTCTCACTTTATTTAAGTAACGTGCTAAACGGCTCATATTATGTATAGGGCGTGCTTCTATGTAAGGAGAGGGGTCGTGCGCTTCCAGTTTCAAAAGCCAGTCTTTTACATCATATAGGGAAGCGAGGGTGCCATCCATATCAAACCAAATTGTTTTTTTCACTATATTTTTTCCTTTCGTTTTCTAATGAAATTATACTATATTTTATGGCGCATGTCAATATCTTTCACGCGCGAAGAATGTTATATTTCCGTTATATCTGCCATTCCATACACCAAATACATATTCGTAATTGTGGCGGTGTATTATACCACTCGCCCCACGTTTTTCATACCAGCTTCCATTTTTTCCGAGCTTCATAAAATGGAAGTCGTTCGTGCCCTCAGTTTCAATTCTAAAGGCTATAATCTGATATTTGTTGAAATCAACCAGCTTGTCCCGCACAGCTTGCTCACGCACAATTCGCAGCTCGGGGAAATCTGCGAGGATACGGTCTACGCACATTTCATTCGCGGCATCAAAGCCAGCTTCTTCTATATACTCTCTTAAATAAGACCAGCTTGCGCCTTCGTTGTCATAGGGCATATACCAGTCATAGGTTTCTAGTGCGTAACCACCACAATTATAATCCCACCTATCAAGCGACCAAGTACGCTTTGCTTCTCTCAGATTCATTGTATTACTTCCTTTCATTTGATAATTTATTATACCATATTTGAAGAAAAGAAGTCAAGTTAATTCTTTGTTAAGAAAACGGCCGGCCTGAATTTTAACATACTCATAACAAAAGGCGCGGTTATCGCACCGCGCCACTGAGGAAGCAAAGGACAATTCCGATAATCGGAATGAAAACCAATGACGGTTTAATACACGCATAGATGAAACCGCCACCCATTGTAACAACACCAATCGCGTTAATCATATCTTTCATTTTCTTATCTCCTTCGCTTTTCTGATATTATTATAGCATAGGTTTGTTAAGTGCGTATTATAACCATTTGAAAAACTCGTTAATTATAAAACGAATGACGTCCGGCAGAAGACACGCGATTATGATGATACAAAGGATTAAACCAATAATTTCAGCAACAATCATAAGGGAAAGGCTGACTGTTAGGCTTGCGCCTAACAGTCGTCACTGTAACAACCCATATAGGGGTCAAATCCCATTTCAAGGTCGGCATCGTACTCATCAACTTCGCCTTCATCATCAAAGTAGAAATCATCGCACTCTTCTTTAGGTTCGGCAATGTGACAGAGACCTTCGCCATAATACGGGCACTCAAAGTCATCAGAGGGGCAGTAAATCGGCTTGCCGTCGCGAGTGCCATCAGTTTCCCAATCTTTCTTAGCCATTTTCAAATCCATCCTTTCATTTTCTGTATATAGTATAACATAAGTTCCGTGAGAAGTCAAGTTAATTCTTTGTTACTTCCAAATTGTTTTGCCTTTTTTGATATACTTAATTTGATTGCGGTCAACTCTCGTGTGGAGGTATTTCGGAATTTTATTTTTGCTCCCGTAGAGTCCGAGCAGCTCGCTGTAAGTTGCTACATACATCGTGATAATCTTCAGCTTGTCCTCGCTCTTAACTATCATAATGCCAGTGTCTGTGAGGCAGAGGTACTTGCCAGCTTGCCCTGCGCGGATTTGCTCCATAGTATGGACGTACTTCTCGCGCACAATCTGACCCAGACCGATGTCATTGATGATGTGCTGTACGCGGTCGGCTCTTTTTACTTCGCAATGATACGTCATTTCCATGTGTTTAATCTCCTTTTCTTTTCTGTATATATTGTACCATAGCTCCAATTCAAAGTCAAGTTAAGTTTGTGTTAAGAAATTGGCCGGCACCATTTTTAACAAAAAATTTACCTCTTCGTTTCCTAAGAGGTAAATTGCGCCACCAGCAGCACTTATGAGATTAGACCACATAGGGAGCGGTCCGAACATAGACCAAAGCAGTGTAAAAAGGATTGCGTAAAGGACTAACCAGCTTGTGAATTTTTTTGTCTTCATTTTATTCTTCCTCCTTCCAAAACCCCGCGGTCATAGCTACATAGTAGCAAACGGTAAGCAGGCAAGGGTCATCGGCGGTATCTTCGCAACGCTCAAAGAAGTAAATCGTGGCAGGGTGCTCGAAGCCGTAGGTGCGGATAACGTTGTTCTTCATCTCGTTGATTGTCATTGCTTTGTTCTCCTCTCTTTTTGTAGTTTTATTATAGCATAATTCACAGTTGAAGTCAATAGATTTATATGTTAAGAGTATGTTAAGTTCCGGGCCGACAGCTTTTTTAACAAAAAATTAAAGCGCCGAAGCGCTTATATGGTCATATCAATCAGCTTGATGGAGTCTGGTGTGAGCAGCTCGCCAGTGCCTGTATGCATCAGGACAACACCCGCGTCTTCCGCGTCACCGAACAGGTTGTTGAGTCGCGTCTGTATGTCGTTAATCACTATCTGGCGATGACGCTCGGCGCGAAGCTCGGCGATAATCGCGTCATACTCCTTAACGGTCATTCCAGTGGTGTCCAGTATCGTGCTACCGATTCTAATCATTTTTGTTTCCTCTCTTTCTTTTTTCTGTATTTATTATAACATATATGGTGCGGAAAATCAAGTTAAGATTGTGTAAAGTTTTCGGACGGCCGCAAATTTAACATAAAAATAACGACTGGTCAGTCATCTGACCAGTCGTAGGGCGCGAAGTAAATCTCCGCTTCGTGTTCGAGTTTCCACTCTTCGTAACGCGCGTCCCAGTACGCGTTTTCCTCTTCGACGCTCTCAAACATCTCATCATCATACTCAAACATTGTCTTAATCTCCTCTCTTTTTTCTGTATTCATTATACCACAATTTACTTGAAAAGTCAAGTTAAGAATTTGTTAATGCCATATTGTTTTATTGTTTTCTATGTATCTTGTCTCATTAAAGCGAATACGCTCACAAACTTCGTTTGGTATTTCGGCGTATCCTTTAAACATACTAAGGGCTTCCGCGAGCGTGGCAAGGTACAGAGTAATAAGAGTCTGTTTATCTTCTGTTGTGACCAGTATTACACCAGTGGTTGTAAGATAGATGTGCCTTCCACCATAACCGAATTCTTTATCTCTTATAGTATGGACATACTTCTCACAGACGACATCTCCCAGACCTATTTCCTTGTGAATGTGCGTGATGCGCTCAATCCTGCGACTGCAGTGCTTGGTCATAGTCATTGTTTAATTCCTCGCTTTCTTTTTTCTATATATATTATATTCTTTTTATATATAGAAGTCAATA
>Ga0310696_10004433_pt1 | contig 17222 bp, 15 predicted proteins | sample AusTroGonzalo_MG_4_FD_203885 | JGI IMG/M metagenome (GOLD analysis project Ga0310696, IMG submission 203885) | Bovine rumen microbial communities from tropical cattle in Woodstock, Queensland, Australia - Gonzalo_02 (v2) (version 2) | ecosystem: Host-associated > Mammals > Digestive system >...
CTAGCGATGCACTCTTAGCTCAGCTGGCAGAGCACGTGACTCTTAATCTCGGGGTCCAGGGTTCGAATCCCTGAGAGTGTACCAAATTGAATGAATTAAGACTAGTTAATCTAGTCTTTTTTCGTTTTGTTGAGAATACATCAATATTGTTCTACAATAGTTTGGTAAAGAAGGTACATAGTTATGAAGGGACCAAGTGTTACTGTTTTAAAAAAGTATTTAACTGCGATGAGTAAAAACAAAGTCAAATATATGACTTGTGAAAGACTTTCTCGTATCGTTGGTGTTTATCCAGAAGTTATTGCAGAAAACTTATCTTACTTTGATCCAATGCTCAATATGGATCCTTCTTATGATTTATTAGCCTTAATTCCTCAAATGAAAGCCTATATTCAAGAGGAAGAAGAAAAGAAAGCACCAAGCGCTCCAAAAGTGATGGCCACTAAAAGAGATGTGGTGGAATATGAATCTGTTAGTGATTTCGTCTATAAAAAGATGACTTTCGCCGGCATGGTGGACCGTAATCTTGTCTTAAATGAAAAAGACTTAAGGGTTCTAAAACGTCTCGTAAATGACGAATTAGCGGAACTTAAAAAGAAAAAATAATAGAACACAACCTCTCGATTGCTAGACGAGAGGTTTTTTCTTGGTCCAATCAACAATAAAAACTTCACATAAAATAGTAAGGCAAAAATAACTATTTGTGTCCTTGTAAACGCGCATACATGCTCGTATAATATTATCGGTATTTTAGGAGGGATTTTACATGTCCGAAATTAAAAAGACCATGCTATCTGTCGACGGTAATACCGCGGCGGCAATTGGCTCTTACAACTATATTGAAGTTGCTGGCATCTACCCAATTACTCCATCCTCACCAATGGCGGAGAATATTGATGTCTATGCTTCCCAAGGCCGTAAGAACTTCTTTGGCTCAGTTGTCAAAGTTAGCGAAATGCAATCTGAAGCTGGTGCTTCTGGTGCAGTTCACGGCGTCCTTCAAGCTGGTGGTTTAGCAGCTACATATACTGCTTCCCAAGGCTTATTATTAATGATTCCAAACATCTACAAATGGGTTGGTGAATTATTACCAGCCGTTTTACATGTTTCTGCTCGTAGCTTAGCGACACGTAGCTTATCCATCTTCGGTGATCACCAAGATATCTACGCGATTCGTCAAACAGGCATTGCGATGATTTGTGCACACAGTGTTCAAGAAATCGCTGACTTAACAAACGTTGCCCACTTAACAGCTATTGATGCTGAATATCCAGTCTGTCACTTCTTCGATGGTTTCAGAACTTCTCACGAAATTCAAAACGTCGAATTCATCGATGATGCTGAATGGAAGAAATTACTTCCAATGGATAAGGTTGAAAAGTTCAGAGCTAGAGCTTTAAACCCACATACACACCCAGTCACACGTGGTGGTGCGGAAAACGACGATATCTACTTCCAAGGTAGAGAAGCGCAAAACAAGAAAGTGGAAGAAGTCATTGAAGTCGCTGAAAAGTACTTCAAAGAAGCCACAAGACTTACAGGTCGTCCATACGCTCCATTCACATACTATGGTGATAAGAACGCTGATAGAGTCATCATCGCTATGGGTTCTGTTACAGAAACCATCACCGAAGTTATTGATGACTTAAATAAGAAAGGCGAAAAACTCGGTCTTATCAAAGTCCATCTCTATCGTCCATTCTCCGCGAAACACTTATTAGCCGTCTTACCAAAGAGTGCTAAACACATCGCGGTCTTAGATAGAACAAAAGAAGCTGGCGCTGCTGGCGAACCATTATATGAAGACGTCGTCTCCGTGTTCAACGCTGCTGGTTTAGAAAACGTTGAAGTTTTAGGTGGCCGTTATGGTTTATCTTCAAAAGATACACAACCAAAAGATATGAAGGCTGTCTTCGACTTCTTAAAAGCGGACAATCGTTGGAACGGCTTCACAGTCGGTATTAACGATGATGTCACACACTTAAGCATTCCAGTTGATGACAATTACCATGTTAAAGGTGATTACACATCCTGCTTATTCTATGGCTTAGGTTCTGATGGTACAGTTTCCGCTAATAAATCTTCTATTAAGATTATTGGTGATGCGACAGGTCAATACGCTCAAGCTTACTTCGCTTATGATAGCCGTAAAGCTGGTGGTGTTACCCGTTCTCACTTAAGATTCGGTAAATCCCCAATCCATAGTACATACTATGTCCAAAACGCTGACTTCATCTCCTGTTCCTTAGATACATATCTCTTCAAGTTCGATATGTTAAAGAACTTAAAACAAGGTGGCACATTCTTACTCAATACTGATATGGATGATGCAACCTTAGTGAAGATGATGCCAAACCGTGTCAAATATCAATTAGCGACAAAAGGCGCGAAATTCTATGTTATCGACGCTAATAAGATCGCTGCTGAAATCGGTATGGGTAGACATACCAATACCATTCTCCAAGCTTCCTTCTTCTATTTAAACCAAGACATCATGCCATATGATGATGCCAACCACTGGATGAAGAAGTTCGCTGAAAAAGCCTACGGCAAAAAAGGCCAAGATGTTGTTGAACTCAACTGGAAAGCCATTGATGCTGGTACAGAAGGCTTAAGAGAAGTCAAAGTTGACCCAACATGGGCTAAACTTGAACCAAAGACCGAAAGACAATTAACTGGTGACGATTACTTCGATAATTATGTCTCCGTGATTGGTAACCTCGGTGGTGATGACCTCCCAGTCAGCAAATTCATGGAATATGAATTATTAGATGGCACAATGAGAAACGATATCACATTCAACGAAAGACGTTCCATTGCTGATAGAGTTCCATTATGGCACCCAGAAGCCTGTATCCAATGTAACCAATGTGCGTTCGTCTGTCCACACGCGACAATTCGTCCAATCTTAATGGATGAAAAAGAATACGAAGCAGCTCCAGAATTAGCTAAAGAAGCTGTTAACGCCATGGGTCCAGGTTTACAAGGCCTCAAATATCGTATCCAAGTTTCTCCACGTAACTGCGTTGGTTGTGGTCTCTGTGTGAGTGAATGTATGGCCAACAAGACCGGCAAGAACGCTCTTGAAATGGTCGAAGCCAAATCTCAATTCGCTCAAGAAGAAGCTGCTGCTTACTTATACAAACACGTCACATATAAAGCTGACAGATTACCAGCCGCCTTACAAAATAGTGTTAAGGGTGTTGGCTTCTTAATGCCATATATGGAAATCTCTGGCGCTTGCGCTGGTTGTGGTGAAACGCCATACTACAGATTAGTTTCCCAATTATTTGGTAAAGATATGCTCGTTGCTAACGCAACTGGTTGTTCCTCCATCTATAGTGGTTCTACTCCATTAACTCCATTCTGCACCGATAAAGATGGTCAAGGTATTGCCTGGGCCAACTCCTTATTCGAAGATAACGCTGAATTCGGTTATGGTATGAGAGTGGCTACAAACGCCAAGATCAAAGCTATCATTGAAATCTTCAATGCCGCTAAAGAAAGAGGTCTTGAACCAGAATTAGCCGCGAAGATTGATGAATACTACGCTAACATCAAGAATAGACAAGCCATGCGCACAATCGTTCCTGAATTAGTGGCCTTAGTTAAAGCCAGCAAGGACGAAGGTGTCAAAGAAGTCTTAGCCTATGAAAGAGACTTAGCCGATAAGTCCGTTTGGATCGTCGGTGGTGATGGTTGGTCATACGATATCGGTTACGGTGGCTTAGACCACGTTATCGCTAACGAAGAAGACGTCAATATCTTAGTCTTAGATACAGAAGTCTACTCCAACACTGGTGGTCAATCCTCCAAATCTTCTCAAACAGGTTCTATCGCTAAATTTACCGCTTCTGGTAAAACAACAGCCAAGAAGAACCTCGCCCTCATCGCGATGAGCTATGGTAACGTCTATGTTGCACAAATCAGCTTAGGTGCTAACCCAATCGCCGCGATTAAGGCCTTAAAAGAAGCCGAAAGCTATGATGGTCCATCCTTAGTCATCTGCTACGCTCCATGCGCTAACCACGGTATTAAAGGCGGTCTTGCTAACTCCATGAGACAAGAAAGATTAGCCGTTGAATGTGGCTACTTCCCAATCTTCAGATACGATCCACGTAATGAATCTGAAGGCAAACCAGCGTTAACACTTGATATGAAGGATCCAGACTTCAGCAAGTTAAGAGACTTCGTTATGACTGAAACAAGATTCTCACAACTTCCACGTGTCAACCCAGCAAACGCTGAAGAACTCTTAACAAAGTGTGAAAATTACGCGAAAGCCAGATTAGAAAGAATCAAAAAATTCGGTCTCTAATCCCTAACAACAAAACAATAAAGACGATGCGAAAGTGTCGTCTTTTTTCTTTGCTAACATCTAAATTATAAATAAATAAAGAATATTATTGAATATCAATGTATTTTTATGTATATTGTTGGTAAGGAGGTTCTTTATGATTAAATGGTTTAATGTTAAAGACCGTAACGGTGTCGCGTCATTTTACGCAAATAACATCACATTAAATACGACTGCAATGTATCCATTAGATACAGCCTATAAAGTGCAAGTCGGTATGGATGATAAGAATAATGTTGTCATTCAACCATTAACAAAGGAAGTCGTTGAATCTGGTGCTTTAGATGAATGTTGTTTACTCAAGATCGAATTCCATAAGAGTTTCGCCCGTATTTCTTCAGTGCAATTACTCAAGCAAATTAGCGAGGCCTTAAGAATTCCATTCACTAATAAACCAACACAATTTGAAACCACTTGGGACAGTGTGGAAAACGTCCTAACCATAAAGACAGGAGAAAAGTAGTATGCCATTTGAAGATTGGATGTGGGCTATCTGGCTCGGCATTATGATTGTCATGGTGATAGTTGAATGCATGGGTCCAGCATTAGTATCGATTTGGTTTGCCGCTGGGGCATTAGTCTCATTAGTGCTCTCATTATTCTCACTCATTCCGGGTGTAACAATTCCATGGTGGGTGCAAGTAATAGTGTTTGTGGTTGTGAGTGCGATCACATTAATAGCGTTAAGACCGTTATCGCTGAAGTATTCGAAAAAGAACAACGTTATCAGCTCCAATGTTGATAGCTTAGTAGGTAAAAGAGGTTTATTAGAAGAAGAGATTAAACCTTTTGAACCAGGTGTTTGTAGACTAAATGATGTCCTTTGGACCGCCATTAGCACAAACGGAAAAGAAACAATCGCTGTCAAAAGCATTGTGGAAGTCGTTGCCATTCAAGGTAACAAATTATTAGTTAGGAAAGTAGAGGATAAATAAAATGCCACCAGTAGTAACTGCGTTATTAATCATTTTATCAGTATTAATATTCATCTTTATTTTAATCATCATTTGCAACATTAAGATTGTTAAACAAACAGAAAAAGTCATCGTTGAAAGACTTGGTGCTTACCGTACAACATGGGGTGTTGGTATGCATATGTTAATGCCATTCTTTGATAGAATCGCTGTTAGAGTTTCTATGAAAGAACAAGTTAGAGACTTCGAACCTCAATCCGTTATTACAAAAGATAACGTTACAATGCAAATTGATACCGTCGTCTTCTATGTTGTCACAGATGCGAAGTTATATGCTTACGGTGTTGAAAACCCAATGGCTGCTATTAACTATTTATCCGCGACCACATTAAGAAATATCATCGGTGAACTTTTACTCGATGAATGCTTAACTTCTAGAGAATTAATCAATGAAAAAATGAGAAAGATTCTTGATGAAGCCACAGACCCATGGGGTATTAAAGTTAACCGTGTTGAAGTGAAGAACATTCTTCCTCCAAAAGATATCCGTGAAGCCATGGAAAAACAAATGAGAGCGGAACGTGAAAAGAGAGAAAAAGTCCTTCTCGCTGAAGGTCAAAAACAATCCGCCATTCTCGTGGCCGAAGGTCAAAAACAATCACAAATCCTTACCGCTGAAGCCGAAAAACAAATGGCTATCTTACGCGCTGAAGGTGAAGCTGAATCCTTAAGAAAAGTTAAACAAGCTGAAGCTGATGGTATCCGTGCCGTTAGAGAAGCTGAAGCTGAAGGTCTTAAGATGCTCAATGCTTCTAAACCAACAGATCCAGTTGTGACCTTAAGATACTATGAATCTCTTGCTAAGATTGCGGATGGTAAAGCGACAAAAATCTTCCTTCCAAGCAATTTGGAAAAGGCTGCTTCCCTTGCATCAGTAGTGAAAGAAGTTATCAAAGACTAATTAAAAGCCTTTCTAAAGGCTAACATAATAAGAGGTGATGTAAACATCACCTTTTTTGTAACATTTAACCATCAAAAGAATTGTTGACATCAATAAAATATTTTTTATATAATTTTATCGTAGGTTAAGGAAATATTTGTTTATGAAAAAAGATCTAAGAGAAGTAGAAGCTCTTGTGCAAATCGTAGATGAATACGCGCAAGTGCAAAAGAACATTGCCAACTTACCATGCGGCTATATCTCCGTTAAACAAATTAGCGGTCACACATATTGTTATCGTCAATGGCGTGAAGGAAAGAAAATCATTTCCCAATACGTGCCAGATGCTCTTTTAAGCAGTGTTAAAAGAAAAATTGCTGTGAGAAAAGAAAACGAAGCTTTATTAAAAGTCATCAAAAAAGACTTAAAGAAAGCCACACGTAAAGTCGTAAAGAGTGGTCTTCTCACCGAAGAAGATGTTATTGCTTTACTTGACGTCGCTATGCAAGACGGCGATGTAAACGCTGAAGTTGAAAAGCGTTTAGCAAAATAAGAAAAACAAAAAAGTGGATTCGAACAATTCACTTTTTCTTTGCCTATTTTTAGTATTATGAATTATTTAGTTGTTCTTTCTGGTGTTCCTGGTAGTGGCAAATCTTATTTTTCTAATGCCTTAAGGGAAGATAAAGAAAAACATGTTTATATCATTAGTAGTGACCAAATTAGAAAAGAAATTTGTGGTAATCAACAAGACTTAAGCCAAGACCCTTTAGTGTGGAAAATCTTTTACTCACTTATCAAAACCTATAGCGAAGATAAAGATGGAATAGTAATATTAGACGCCACTAACGCAAAGAAGGAATATCGCTTAGATTTAATCAAGCCGTACAGAGAACTATATGATGAAATAGATTTAATAGTGTTCCATATCGATAAAGACTTAGTTATTAAACAAAATAAAGAAAGAGAATATCCAATTCCAGAATGCGCCTTATTAGAATTAATTGCCGCTTTTGAAATGCCTGATAAGGAAGAAGAGGAATTCTTTGATCATATCGACCTCATCACCGACCACAATATCGAGAAAGTTATCAAACGTTACTAGTAAAGCGTGTATAATGTCATTACGTCATCGGGACGTAGCGCAGCTTGGTAGCGCACTTCCTTGGGGTGGAAGGGGTCGTCAGTTCAAATCTGATCGTTCCGACCATTGTTAAATACTCCTTAATATAAGGAGTTTTTTATTAAAGCATAAAAGAAACATAAATAATTTGTCTTATCTACGATAAATGATAAAATAATAGCAACGTAAAAATATTTTATAGGAGAAAACTATGAAAAGTGCTAAAAAATTACTTTTGTTAAGTGTCGGCTTTTTAGCCATGGCAGTCACTGGTTGTAACCATAATAATCAACCAACAAGTCAAGGACCACAAAAAGACCCAAATGAAGTTTCAGTCTTCCTTCTTTCTGGTCAATCCAATATGCAAGGCAACTCATCCTGCAGTGCCACAAACTTAAAGAATGCATTCACTGACTTAGGCTTTGAAGACTATGACGAAGTTGTCGCTGGTATGAAGACAGTTCAATCCAGTGTCTACTGTGCGGGTTATGGTGAATTAGATCACACCAAATTAGAAAAGAATTCCAAACTTCAATCCTACACAAACGCTGAAAACCAATTCGCTGGTAAATTCATTGATACTGTTCCAGGCTTTGGTAACTTCAATGGTACATCTGGTAGCAATATGGGTCCTGAATTTGGTTTAGCCTATGCTTTAAAAGATAAAGCTACTGAAGATCACCCAATCTTCTTAGTCAAGATGGCCTCCAATGGTTCAGGCTTTGCTCAAAGTGGTACACAATATAACTGGCCAGTTAAAGATGCTGAAGGTAACTTCCCAGAAATCAACTTATACGACACATTTGCCAAACCATTCTTAGAAAACAATCTCCAACTTATCAAAGATATGGGCTTAAAACCAGTCATTAAAGGTTGGGTTTGGCACCAAGGTGAATCTGATTGCGATGGTGGTACAAAAACCGCTAACTATGCTGCTAGATTAGGCGATATGGTTGCTAAGTTCAGAGATGACTTCAAAGATTACGCAAGAGATGAAGATGGTGAAAAGATTGCCTTCATCGATGGTATGGTCTATCAAGGTACAGATCCAAAATCTGCTTGGACAAAACCAGAAGATATGAATGCTCAAAAACAACAATTCGCAGATTCTGGCGATATGAACTTCATCGTTGATACTTATGCTAACGCAGAAGAAAAGACTGATGAAAATGAATTAAAACCAGGTCAACCAGGTGGCGATAGCATGCACTACAATACCAAGAGTTCCTTAAGACTCGGTATGGCGTATGGCCAAGTCATCATCGACAATAACTTATTAGACTAATTAATAGTTAAGATTGAATTAAGTGGAATAGATTTAACTCTGTTCCACTTTTTTTGTTGAGGTAATCGTTAAGAAAATGTATCTTTATTTTATTGAGGTATCACCATGAAAAACAAAAGACTCTTATTCCTTATTCCTTTCTTTGTATTAACAGCATGCAACAGTACGAATGAAATTGATGGAAATAAAGCTAAAGAAATAGTGGACATAATTAGAAATAAAGAGACACCAAACAATTTGACTTTTGATCTAATCAACAAAGGTCAAAGTGGTCAAGGCGAAGCTAGATTTGAAGTTGACTTAACATATAAATATCAAGTCGCTAAAAATGGCTATTACACCATGCTTAAAGGTAGTCAAGCTGGCCAAAAGTATGATGCTGAAATGTACTGTGTTAAAGGAACCTTACACGGGGATGTAAAATATACTAAATATTTTGATGAAGCAAAAAATGATTATGTCATCGCGGTCTCAACTTCTAAAGATGATGCGAATTACGAAGCAGCTTTTGCGGATTTTGACTCTGGAAGAATTATTCGTATTTATCAAAGCTACGCCAAAGTAAACGTCTTCGATGTCGTAGATGATCCTTGGGATACAAGAAAGTATTATTCTTCCAAAGAAGGAGAATTAATCCTTGAATGGACTACTGACCTCAAAGAAGGAACATCGTATTCATACGATGAAACCGCTGTCAGTGGTAAAAACACTTATAAATTTGAAGACTATCTTTTCACTAGTGTTCATAACGACACTGTTTCAACTTTAGGTAACACTTGGTTAACCGATGGTAAAGTTGATTACAAAACAGAAGTTAAACTTGAATTACCAAGCAATTGGGAAGCCTACATCCAATTAGAAGCATAGTTGCTCACTCTTACATAATTAATTCCCACGTCTTAACGGATGTGGGATTTTTGTTCTAAGATTGCATTTATATAGTTATATTTTCGAATATTTGATAAAATATCGAAGACTACAGATATGGAAAAGAAAATTGTTATTAAAGGCGCTAGAGAGAATAACCTCAAGAATATTGATGTTTCTTTACCTAAAGATTCATTAGTGGTTTTTTCTGGTTTATCCGGTTCTGGTAAATCCACTTTAGCGTTCGATACCATCTTCGCTGAAGGTCAAAGAAGATACATGGAATCATTATCTAGCTACGCTAGACAGTTCCTTGGTAACTTTGATAAGCCAGATGTCGATGCGATTGAAGGTTTATCCCCAAGTATCGCCATTGATCAAAAGTCCGTTTCTCATAACCCAAGAAGTACAGTGGGTACTGTTACTGAAATTTATGACTACTTAAGACTTTTATTTGGTCGTATTGGTATTCCATATTGTCCAACTCATAACGAACCAATTATTTCCTTCTCCGTTACCATGATGACTGATGTGGTGATGGCATATCCAGAAGGAAGCAAAATACAATTATTATCCCCAATCGTTCACGCAGAAAAAGGTACACAAAAAGATGTCTTAGACAAGATTAGAAAAGATGGCTTTAACCGTGTCCGTGTTGATGGTGACATCATGACGCTAGAAGAAGTGCCGGCTTTAGAAAAGAACAAAAAGCATAGTATTGATATTGTTGTTGATAGATTAATTATTAAACCAGATGTCAGAAGCCGTGTCTTTGAATCAATTGAAACATGTCTAAATTTCTCTAAAGGTTTACTTATCATCTTATGTGGTAATGAAGAAAGATTATTATCCGATAAACACACATGCCCTAAATGTGGCTTCTCTGTTCCAAGAGTGGAACCTCGTTTATTCTCCTTTAACTCTCCATTAGGCTTCTGTCCTGACTGTCGTGGTTTAGGCATGAAAAGAGAATGCGATATTCGTAAACTAATTCCTAATCCAAAGTTAAGCATTAATGAAGGTTGTATTAAATATCTAGCCCATATCGTTGGTAGTCAAAACCTTGAATGGACTGAATTTGTTTTGCTTTGCAATTTATATAACGTCCCAATGGATACTCCTTGGAATGACTTAACCATGGAACAACAAAGAATTGTTTTATATGGTTCTCCAGTGGCCCATCAATACACTCTTAAATCTAGCAGTGGTAACACCATGCATAGAAACCAAATCATTGAAGGTATTAAAACCAAGATTGAAAGATTATATAACGACACTACAAGTGATTGGATGAGAGACTACTATGAAACATTTATGAGCGATCATGAATGTACCACCTGTCATGGTAGAAGATTAAATGACGCCGCTCTTAGTGTAAAGATTGATAAAAAGAACATTTGGGATGTTTCCTCAATGCAGTTAAAAGACTTAAAAGCGTGGGTGGAAGCTTTACCAAAGAAATTAAGTGAATCCGAAAATAAAATCGGTGACTTAGTCTTGAAAGAAGTTAGTAACCGTACATCTTTCTTATGTGATGTCGGATTAGAATATTTAACATTATCCCGTTTAGCAATGACTTTAAGTGGTGGTGAATCACAACGTATTAGATTAGCCACTCAAATCGGTAGTAAATTAACCGGTGTCTTATATGTCATGGATGAACCTTCTATTGGTTTACATTCAAGAGACAGTGAAAAACTCATCAAAACAATGAAAGAGATGAGAGATATCGGTAACACCTTAATTGTCGTTGAACACGATGAAGAAATGATTAGAAGCGCGGACTATGTCGTCGATATTGGTCCAGGCGCTGGAGTACACGGTGGTGAAGTAGTGGCCGCTGGTGCACCTGAAGAAATCGCTAAAAATGAAAGAAGCATTACTGGTGCTTATTTAGCGGAAAGAGAATATATCGCTATTCCTAAAAAGAGAAGAACAGGTAACGGCTTATTCATCAAGATTAGAGGTGCTTCCTGCAACAACTTAAAGAAAGTCAATGTTGATATCCCATTAGGGGAGTTTGTCGCTGTGACTGGTGTTTCCGGTAGTGGTAAATCATCTTTAATCAATCAAACATTATTCAATCACTTATTAGAACACTTCTCAGGTGAACCATGTTTCGCTGGTGAAGTTAAATCCATTGAAGGCTTTGAAAATATCGATAAGGTTATTGATATTACTCAAGAACCAATTGGTAGAACACCAAGAAGTAACCCTGCTACATATGTCAAAATCTTCGATGATATTAGAACCTTATTTGCGGAAACCGTTGAGGCTAAAGCTAGAGGCTATGATAAAGGTCGATTCTCCTTTAACGTTGAAGGCGGTAGATGTGAAAAGTGTGGTGGTGCGGGTGTCACTCGTATCCCAATGAACTTCTTACCAGATGTCTACGTTAAATGTGATGCTTGTAACGGCAAACGCTATAACGAAGAAACATTACAAGTCACCTATAAAGGTAAGAGCATCTATGATGTTCTAGAAATGACTGTGGAAGATGCCTTACATTTCTTCGCTAATAGACCATCTTTAGCGAAACGTATTCAAACCTTATATGATGTCGGTTTAGGCTATATTAAGTTAGGTCAACCAGCGACTACATTAAGTGGTGGTGAAGCCCAACGTGTTAAACTCGCTAGTGAATTACAAAAACGTCCAACAGGCAAGACCTTATATATTCTTGATGAACCAACAACAGGTTTACATACTGATGACGTTAAACGGTTAATTAAGGTCTTGCAACGTATCGTAGATCACGGTGATACAGTCTTAGTTATTGAACACAATCTTGATGTTATCAAGGTTGCTGACTATATTATTGATTTAGGACCAGATGGTGGTGACGCTGGTGGCAAAATCATTGCGACAGGTACTCCAGAAGAAGTGGCAAATAACAAAGCCTCTTATACTGGTCAATATTTAAAGAAAGTCTTAAAGAAGGAGCATTACGAATAGATTATGGTAGGAATGATATTATCAATTGTCTTCTTGGTGCTATTTGCCGCTTGTGCAGCGGTAGGTATTGTCTTCACTGTTCAAACAGTAAGAACACCAATGATTGAATGTAATTACAAAAAGTTATTTACCAAAGTTGGTATTTCCGTTGCGGGTGCAATCGCATTTTTTATCGCGGCATCGTTTGGCTTTTATATGTGGTTAGGCGCCACTCCTGACGCTATTCACGTAATCCAATTAGTGTTAGGCGCTATTTTATTTATCGGCACCTTATTTGTCGCAATTAATACATTCATTCTCCATTACTATGGAAGAAACATTCCTGAAAAGCTTGATAAGTGGTTATTTAGAATTATGCTTATTGGCTTTACCGCTGCAGTATTCTCCTTACTCTTATACACAAACGGCTTAGCGCCTTATTTCACATATCCTTTACCTAATGGTATTAATTTTCAAAAAGGATTAGTTTCTCCAGAAACTGGCCATCCAAATATTGCTTTCTATGCATTATGTATTTTAGGTGGTGCCATCCTTGTCTATTTCTTAGCGGATCACAAGATGTATCAAGAATATGGTCAACACGGTATCCTTGAATCCACATTCTTTGTGGCGTTCCCTGCTGGTATTATCGGTGCACGTATTGGCTTTGTCATTGGCGAATGGGCCACTAAATTTGATTATGGTCATAAGATGACAACTCTTAATCTCTTTGGCAATGAAATTCCAGTTTGGGCACCTTTAGCTATCTGGGAAGGTGGCTTAACCATTTTAGGTGGTGCTATCGTTGGTATTGCTGTTGGTGTAGCGTGGTATATGTGGCGTAACAAAGGCAAATCCATATGGGTTATCTTTGATATTGCTTTGCCATTGATTTTAGTTGCCCAAGCCATCGGTAGAATCGGTAACTTCTTTAACTGTGAAGTGCACGGTGTTATTCAAAATGTTGATGGCTGGAAATGGTTACCAGAAATCATTTGGAGAAATGCGCAGTATTCGACCGCAGAAGAAGCGCCTAATTTAATTGGTACAGATCAGTTATATGTCCCATTATTCTTAATTGAAGCAATAGCGAACTTATTAGGTTTCTTTGTCCTAGCGCATCTATTTGGTAAGAAACTGAGAAAATATCTCGAATTCGGAGATGTGGGCTTTGGTTATCTTATTTGGTATGGCTTAACTAGACTCTTCATGGAACCTTTAAGATATGGTGCCTTTAATATGGGCCCTGATGGTTATTGGTCATGGTTCTGGAGTATGGCGTATGTCGCTGCTGGTGTATTACTAATTGTTGGCAACCACATTGTCCGTAACTATTTGCGCAAGAAAAACAATACTTTCTTTGTGAGAGAAAACGATAAAAAAGTTGGTCTTATTGGTTCAATTGTTATCTTAGCAGTTGGTGGTGTTTTAACAGTGGTGGCTATTAGTTTAATGGCTACTTCTACATTTGCCCCAGTGATGGGCTATAGACAATTTAATATTGGTATCATGTTCTTAGTCGTTGGAATTGCTATCCTTCTTGGCTTAGGCATCTCTATTCCAACATTTATCAACGGTTTGAAAGGTCAAACAAATGAATAAATACAAAGTATTACTTTTTGATTTAGATGGCACATTATGTGATTCTGATGAAATGCTCATCCAATCCTTTTTTGTACTTTATAAAAAGTATCGTCCAGTCAAGATTAGAACTAGAGAAGAATTAATCTATTTCTCTGGTCCTCCAATCAAGAAAACATTATCTGATGAATTCCCAGATTATCCTTTTGAAGAAATCTATAAGGCTTTCCAAGTGGTGTCTAGAGAACTATATCGTCCATATGTGAAAGTGTTTGATAAAGAAATTGAAACTCTTAAAAAACTAAGAGAAGCGGGATATCTATTAGGGGTTGTCACTAATAAAGGTGCACCTTTAACTAAGTATTCTTTAGAAGTCGCCCATATTGATGGCTTATTTGATGTGGTCATCTCCGCGGATGATGTTAACGCTCCTAAACCAAGTCCTTTAGGCATTGAAAAGGCTTTAGAGCGTTTAGGAATTGAAGATAAAGGCAAAGTCCTTTATATTGGTGATAACGATATTGATTATGAAACCGCGACTAATGCGGGTACTGATGCGATGTTAGTCACTTGGGGTCCAAGAGAAATTAAACGCAAAGGTGACGCTAAATATGCCGTTTCTTCGTATGATGAATTAGGAGGTCTCCTTTTATGAAAACCTTTGACACACTTATTTTAGGCGCAGGCCCATGTGGTATTAGAACTGCCATTATCTTAAAAGAAGCAGGACTAGATGTCGCTGTTATTGAAGGTTCTACTCCAGGTGGCAAAATTAACATCGCGCCACGTGTTGATAACTATCCAGGCTTTGCTAAGATTCCTGGTCCAGATCTCGCGGTTGAATTTTTTAACTGGCTTATGAAAGCTGGTGTGGAAATGATTCCAGAAATGGTGACATCCTTAACTAAAGAAGATAACTTGTTCCGCGTTGTCACTGACCAAGCAGAATATATGGCTAAAACCGTTTTAGTGGCAACGGGCACTAAAGAAAGAGAATTAGGCTTACCTAAAGAAAAAGAACTCTTTGGTCATGGCTTATCATACTGTGCCGTTTGTGATGGTCACTTCTTTAAAGGTCAAGATGTCTTAATCATCGGTGGTGGTAATACCGCTCTTAAAGAAGCTATCTATATGGCGGATCTCGCCCATCATGTTTATTTAATCCATAGAAGAAATGAATTTAGAGGAAATAAATATTTAGTGGATGAATTTGATAATCTACCAAATACCACAATTCTAACCCCATATGTCCCAGTGGCTATCCTCGGTGAAGATAAAGTCACAGGCATGGTTATTCAAAACCGTGAAACAGGTGAAGAAAAGACCCTTGAAGTTCAAGGTGTTTTCCCACTCGTGGGCCAAATCCCAAATTCTGACTTTATCAAGATTGATAACGTTAAAGATGAATGGGGCACAATCCCTGTTGATCCAAAAACCAAACAAACCAAAGTCGAAGGTCTTTACGCTGGTGGAGATATCCTTCCAAGAGATATTAGACAAATCTACTTATCTGAAGTGGATGGCAAAATGGCGTCTAAAGCCATTATTGAATATTTAAAGAAATAAAATGCGCAATAAGAACTCATTTACTAGTCAAGTTAAAGAAGAACTCGCCTCTAATGCTTACCCATCAGAGGATCGTTTAAGAGCCCTTCTTTCCGCTTATATTAGAATTAATGGTTCTTTAGTATTTAGACATAAAAAGACTTTATTACAGCTCAATACAGAAAACGCAAAGATTGGGCGTTTTATCTATGAAACAATTAATGAAATCTATCATGCGGATGCCCAGTTGATTGTTAAAGAAAAAAGAAACCTCGATAAGAGTAAATCTTACATGATTGAAATTGCCGATGCCTCAGAGGCGATCATGGATGATTTAGAAATCTCTTTCTTAGAAGGTAAGATTAGTAAGAATATCGTTAAGAACGATGACACAATCTCTGGTTACCTTGCAGGCGCCTTTTTAGCCGCTGGTAGTGTGAATTCTCCAGTGACAAGTAATTATCACCTGGAAATCGCTTTAAATAGTGAAAACTACGCTAAATGGTTAGCGAAGTTATTTGCCAAATATAAAAACAGCAATATCGAACCAAAAATCACTCAAAGAAGAGATGAATATGTCATCTACTTTAAAAAGAGTGATCAAATTAGTAATTTCCTCATCATGGTGGGCGCTGTTTCTTCGTGCTTAGATTTTGAAGATGTACGCGCTAATCGTGACTTAATGAACAATGCTAATAGATTAACAAATATGGATACCGCTAATATGAAAAGAACCATCGAAACAGGTTCAAGACAAGCAGAAGAAATCGCGATGATTGACCAGCTTTTAGGTATCGATAATATTACTAATCTTAAAGAAAGAGAACTATGCAAATTAAGACTTGCTAATGAGGCCGCATCTCTTCAAGAATTAGCGGACCTTCTTTCTGAAAAATTTAAGAAGCCCATTACTAAAAGTAATGTTAACCACTTATTCCGTTCAATTCACGCTTTATATGAGAGGCTAAATAATGACGATTAATAAGCAACTTGGAGCACGCATCCGTTACCTCAGACAACAGAAAAATATGACGATTGAAGAGCTAGCTTTAGAGGCAGAAATCAATCGCAATTATTTGTGTGATTTAGAAAGAGGAACACGTAATCCAACAGTGGTTGTTCTTAATAAAATCGCTAAGGCCTTAGATATCAATTTATCGACACTGTTTGAAGGAATAGTGGAGATGTAGTCCTTACTATTTATCTATGTATAAATATAAGCACATAAAATATTGTGTGCTTTTTTCTTGCAACTTATATTTGATATATATAAAATATAACCGCAGTGACAAATAAAGGAGGCATAAATTACATGTCAAATGTCAGAGTTGCAATTAACGGATTCGGTCGTATTGGCCGTTTAGCGTTCAGACAAATGTTTGGTGCAGAAGGTTACGAAATCGTTGCTATTAACGACTTAACTTCCCCAAAGATGCTCGCTAACTTATTAAAATATGATACCGCTCAAGGCGGTTACGCTGGCCGTATCGGTGAAAACTTACACACCGTTTCCAGCAAAGAACCAGAATTAGCTGAAGATGGCAAGACCATCCTCAAAGAAGGTTCAATTACAGTCGACGGCAAAGAAATTACCATCTATGCTCGTCCAAAAGCCCAAGACTTACCTTGGAAAGAATTAAAAGTTGATGTTGTGTTAGAATGCACAGGCTTCTACT
>Ga0310696_10004434_pt1 | contig 17218 bp, 32 predicted proteins | sample AusTroGonzalo_MG_4_FD_203885 | JGI IMG/M metagenome (GOLD analysis project Ga0310696, IMG submission 203885) | Bovine rumen microbial communities from tropical cattle in Woodstock, Queensland, Australia - Gonzalo_02 (v2) (version 2) | ecosystem: Host-associated > Mammals > Digestive system >...
GGTAGAAGGGGCTTTTACCGAATGGTATGCCCCTAACTTCCATGACCCCTACGAGGACAATGGGGCATTCCGCGACTACTGCCGCCGAACTATCCCTGGAAGTCGGGAATACTGCCGTCCCGCAATGGACGGCTATTCAGAATACTTGGGTGGCGACCTTGAGTGCCTTGCCGACAGGGTATGCGACTGCGAGGGGGAAGACTGGATTAAGGCGCGTAGGGGCTTCAAGAAGTCTGTCAGACGCGCCCTTGCCACAGGCGAGGTGTGCGTATACAAGCAGAAGGGCGTGACGCCGATTAAGATAACTCCATATGCCGAGTTGCCGAAGATACCCAAAAGGGCTTACAGGGTCTACGGAGACTTTGCGGAACTTGTGGAACAAAGGGTAAAGGAGATTTGAGTTATGGAACGGACAAAGGTAAAGATTCGCCCTGCAAAGGTCGAGGGCGCGCGCGGTTTGTTCAAGTGGGCGGTATTTGGGGAGTATGAAAAGGCGGGGGTGAAGCAGTTCCACCCGATAGGTGGCTACCGATTCCCGACAAAGAGGGGGGCTTTGCACTATGCGGAAATGCTACTGGAGAAGCCGAATGGCTACGATACAGAGTATGTTAAGGGTTGGGGGCGGACAGGGCACTATCCTCGGAGAATTCGGTCGCACAGAAAGCCCACGGCGTTAACAGGCGGACAGGGACAGTATCGCGATTGACGAGAAAATCGGAATTTGGTATACTATTCGGCAGTTGAGCGCAAGGTGCGTTCGGCACACAAAGAAAACGAGAGGAGCAATACTATGAAATACACTTGGACCGCACAGAACGACGAGAGTTGTTGGACCGACAAGGCGACCCGCGTCTTTGACACACAGGAAGAATGCTACGCGGACATGATGGACAATGCCGTCAACAAAATGAAGTGGAATGTTGACTGGCAAGATGTCATTGAGGGGCAGGACATTATTGAAAACGGCGGCTTGAAGAAGACCAACGAGGTTGGGAAGTATGCGGGATACATTGGCTATGATGTCAAATTCATGCCGCACAAGATTGTCCACCATTCTTATAGCGGCACTTACACCTACGAGATTGTGACTGTCGCGGACGAGGGGGAGAAGCCCGTTGCCCCCTTGCATTAAAAATCAAGAAATGGTATACTATTCTGCGTTGGGACAAAGGGAAGCATATCGCAAACCCTACCCGACAACGGAGGAAAGACAATGAAGAATCAGAAGAAGCAGATTGTTGAAATCACCAAGCGCATTCTCTCGCTTGACGAGGGGGACGCGACCAAGGCGTTGCGCCGCATTGTTATCAAGCGCGAAAACGACCCGGAGAATCCCCGCACGGAATGGGAAAACACTTTCAAGATTTATTCCAACTGCCGCTATCTCGCAAGCGACAAGGGCGCGGAGAATCCTGTTGTTGACTACGGCAATTCGCCGGATAAAGCGAAGTTTAAGGACGGGCTTTTCGCGTTGTCTATCTACGCGTATGTCCATTCCGGCATGGCTTTGTCTCTTTCGCCGTTCAATGACCCGTGGGATAGCGGATGTGCGGGTTTCATGTATGTGGACAAGGAGGAATTCTGCAAGGCATACGGGCTGAAGCGTTTTTCGCCCCGTAGGGCGCGTAGGGTTGCGGAGGGTGAAATCGCGACTCTTCAGCAGTATATTGACGGAGAAGTGTTCGGGTTTGTTGAGCAGACGAGGGAATCTGTGGAGGACGAATGGGTGGACGGAGAATCCGTTTGGGGTTTCTACGGGGAGGATTATATTGGCGATATGTGCGCTGACGCGAGCGGGTATGAGAAGGGGACAATCATTTGCGTGGATGACGGGTTGCGCCTGTATAAGGACGAAGTGACGATGAGTGTGCTGAAGGAATACTACAATCGGGTGAACGAGAAGGAGTGTGCGTGAGGGGGGAGGGGAGCGGGGGAGCAATCCCCCGCCCCCAGTTTTCCGGAGGAAGCCGCCAGTCTATCCTTGAAAATCAACCGCGCGTCGCGCACTCCCATATCCACTTGCGTTAAATTACGAAATATGCTATAATATCCGCATCTGAAACGAAAGAAGAGGACCTATGAAGATTGTGAAAAGCACGGACCATTTCTTGCAGACTGTATACCGAATCGAAGACCAAGGCACAACGATTGCGGTATGCTACACCCAAAGGGATGCCGAGATTGTGACAGCCGCTCTTGAGAAAGACCGCGAGGAGCAAAAGAAGGATACCTGGTATTTATGAAAATGGTTTTTAAGGAGAGACTACCATAAGAAGCGGCGACAGTATAAGTAAAAGAATCACTATTGAACAAACAAGGAGGAATCATCGTGGCAAGCAAAAGCAAGCAGAGGAAAATCCGCAACAACGAGGGAACGCGGGTTTACCCAAAGGGGGACAAGAAGCACAAATGCAAGGGGTGCTCCATGTATGCGTCGACGGACCGCCGCCGACTGAACCGCATGGCGTCCGAGTGGTAGCCCCTCCGTACTATCCTTGAAAACCCGCCGGATACGGATGTGGAATCTTGGTTGACGGGAAAATAAGAATTTGATATACTATCTTCCATCACGAACGGTAAAGGCTCGTTGGTAGGGCACGAAGATACAGCTGGCTTCCGCGCACCTACCTCTGTAAGAGACCGCTACTGACACCTCAAGATTGGATGCTCAAGGGACAATTTGAGTACACCGTGTGACGGAACTGCGGAGCCGTTGCAACTACAATTCGCCGTGCGGAGTAATTAACCGCGACCCCCTACGCAACGGGGGGGAAAACAATTTAACCAAAACAAAATAACGAGAGGAGCAAAACGATGGAAGACAGACGCAAGATTATCACGGAAGGGATTAAGGAGTTTGTTGGCACGATACTCTTTGTCGCGCTTCTGGTAGTATTCTGCACTCTTTGTATCGCCGTGTCCGGGTATCATTGGGAGTGACACGGGCGGGCTATCCTCGGGAATCCCGTCGGCGCGGCGCGCGTGGTGGAAAATCTAACACGACTTGGATTTACCATTGCGCGGAAAATCAAAAAATGCTATAATATGTCCATCAGCGCGAGAGAAGGTCTCAAGCGCAACAAAAACAAAAGGAGTATAATATGAAGAATCAGAAATTCATTGTCACGATTGCCACAGGCGAGAAGGATGGGTGCGGCAACCCGATACCGCCCCTTACAGAAGGCAATGTCCGCATTGCGCTCTTCGAGGAGTTGCCTGCTGAAGAGGTCTCTGTTGAAGAGGTCAAGGGCAATAGATATGCGGTTGCCACCTACAATAGCGATACGAGGAAACTCTGCGTGGCGGTAATGGACATCGGCGGCGTTTTCGAACTGCTCAGAAAACACAGGCACTTCGACTACGAACCCGAAACCGTCGATAGGATAAAGGCGATGGTTGACGGACCGAAGGGCTACACAGTTGACTTCCATGCCCTGCGGATAAAGATTGAAAAACTGTGACAGGGGGGGGGGATACCCCCCTTGCGCAAAATTTCAAACTATGCTATAATATACGGCGTTGAAGCGAAAGAAGCGCGGCGCGGTTGCCGAGCGAGTAGCGGAGACGGAAAAGGAGTAGACAAATGAGCAAGTTTCAAGGTTCTTACGAAGCAACTGGATACATCGTCCTCGCAAGGAAAGTCTGCGGGAAGGCAGTACGCAACGCGGACGGCACACTTCTTGGCTATGACTTGGACGAAGAAAAGAGCGGGAAGAACGGGAAGGAAATCTATCTTTTTAGGAGCGAATCCATGCCCGGCAAATATGACATAACGGATTGTGAGGATTCGTGGCACATGGTGCAGTATTCGGGGAATACGGCATTTTTCAAGTCAGAAGCCGAAGCCGAAGCCGCCTTTGGACGATATTTGGAGGCTGAAAACAAGTGGGTGAAAAGCACCTTGCAATTCACGCCACATACGCCTTTTCAAGAGGAAGACCTTTTTGTGCGCATTATGAAGGTGCATTATTTCGTTGGGATGGAGGAGATACAATAGGTATATCCCCTTGCGCGAAATTCCGAATTATGCTATAATATGTCGCGTCAAGGCGAGAATGGGTCTTGCCGAGACGCAAACGAAAGGAGACAAAACCTATGGAAATCAACTTCACTTGGTATACCGAATGCGTGTGCGGGGCGATAACCTTGGAGGGAGAAGACGGGCTATCATATTCTTGTGCGCGGAAGAACCTCAAGAGGTTTCTCCCGTCTCTTGACCTTCGCAAAGTTAAAAGAGCCTACAAGCACAAGACCTGTTGTTGCGACCATTGCGTCAACCACTACGGGCTTGACCTGTGCGCTTGCGGAAGCGGAGAGCCCTACGAGAAATGCGATGCGGGGCTCGAGGTCTGCGGACAACCGATGCAGAAGGTTGGCGAATATGATTGTGTTGTAGCTAAGGATTCTTGGCTTCATGGCGGGAAGGAGGTATAAAATGGAATTCAGAGACATGATGGAAGTTGCGAATCGTATTGACGCAGAAGCCGTAAAACTCCGCGACAAGCTGATAGAGGGGGTCTGCGATCTTCCTCTCAATGGGCATTACATCAATGACGGGAAGGACGGCGGACCAGTCATCGCAATTATCAAGTTTTCAGAATTGCAGAGGACAAAGAACTGGTGCCCACACTTCCATTTGCCGCCGGAACAGGCGAAGGCGATAAAGGAAAAATATGGACATCTGGAGACGGCAAGGGGTATCTGTTCAGCGACCCGCGAGATGCTCGCAAAAGGGTATGTGGTGAATGGGGATACCAAAACATATCTAAACGACAGGACGCTAAAGGCAATCCGCGAATCCGAACTTGGCAAGTATGTAATCAACACCAACCCTATTGACAATAATTCTGTTATTTGATATACTATGTGCCAGTTGAGAGCGCGGTGCTTTCAACACAACCAAGAAACAAAAGGAGCATTACTATGGGAAACAATCTTTTCAAGAAGGAAATCAAGACATCAAACGGCGCAACAGTAAATCTGAAGTGGGAAGACGAAGGTTTCGGGGGATGGGCTACTGGTTCCGCTTGCGTGAAGACTAAAAACGGCGAATCGTTTGATTTCATCTTTGAGTGTAAGCATTTTGAAGAGGGAAGCCGCTTTGGTATCAAGAACGGACGCATATCCAAATTGGGCATAAGATATAAATCCCCCTCGCAGGCAATCGCCGAATACGATAGAGGATGGTGTCTCACATTTGACCGCTATAAACAGGCGATAAACGCCGTCTATTCCGCAATCATCAAGCAGTTCAACTAATCAAAAGAAAGGAGAAAAACCATGCCTATTTTCATCGAACTAACGGAAATCTGCGGGGACAAGGGCTACCCGATTCACATCAATGTCACAAATGTTGAGTGGTTTCAGCCGGAGACAAGGAGGGATAACTCTGGGGTGATTATCAAGCGCACAAGGATTAAGACTGTAAGCGACATGATTTTTGTAAAGGAATCCGTGGAGACGATCCGCGAGCGCATTAAGAAGGAAACGAAATGAAAATCAGAGAGAGAAACAAACAGGAGGGGAGACTGTGCGGAAATTGCGCGTTCGCCGGAGAGTGTTCTGACAATCGCAAGGTGAATTGCAAGAACCCGAATGTCCCAAAACCGAATCAGAACGAAGCCAACTGGTATCGCAAGACTAAGGGCGGTTGTGTCTTTTGGCAGGAAGGCGAAGGGCATCCCTGCCAGACTATCCTTGAAAACCGCGCCGTTCCGGCGTCCGCGCCTTGCGGTTGACGCGAAAATCGTAATTTGATATACTATCTATCGTCAGCGGGGGAATGGGTCTCCCGCTAAAACAAAAGGAGCATACGCATGAATAAAATAGACATGGAAACTGAAGTCCTTTGGCATTACAATGCAAACGGGACGATAACTGTTGAGCTACGCAACTGGGGGGAGCCCTCCGCGACATTGACCTTCCCGCGAGATGACGAGTTCACAGTAAAGGACATCGTGCAGATGATTCTTGATCGGAACGAGAACATCAGCGCTATGGAGGTGGCAATCGGCGACATTGGAGACGCGCACAGAGACGAGTCGCCGTCATTGCCCAAGGAGACGGACGAGTTGTTTAATGAAGTTTGCGGGTATGGGTGGGAAAAGAGGTATGCCGTGACGCCGGACGCAAAAGACCTTGCACAGAAGGTGCAGGACCTTGAAGCGGATAATGAAATCCTCGCACAGAATGTGCAGAACCTTGAAGCGGATAATGAAATCCTCAAGCGCAAACTTCGCCACATGGAAGCGGAACTGCTCGCCGCGCGGTTGAAGATTAAGACGCGCAAGCGCAAGCCGCGCAATCTCGCGGCATAGGGCAATCAGAGGGAGACACCCCCGAAAAACGGGGGTGCTCTTCCATGTCGGGCGTTCTATCCTGGGGGATAACGGCGGCTCCGGCGTCCCGCGCGTGATAATATATATATGCGCTTGCACAGAAAATCAGAATATGATATACTATGTGCCAGTTGCGAGGGAATCCCCCCTCCGTTAAAAGAAAAGGAGCAGAACAATGAACGCACTCAACATCAGCAAGTCTCTCATCATGCGCGAGGCGAACCGTCTCCATTGGGTTGACGGCATGTCGCTCTCTGACGCAGTTCGCAAGGCGTGGATATTCGCCCGTATCGTCGCCGCTCACAAGGCGGGTCTGACGGTGCGTATCGCGTTCATCAAAAGGGACGGCGAGTTTCGCCCGATGGTTGCTTCTCCTGCGCGTTCGGGTGCGCACACCTGCAAGGGCGGGACAAGCAATGTCCCCCCGACAAACTATCTCGTTTGGGACGCGGTGAAGCGCGAATTCCGCCAGTTCTGCATCGCGCGTCTCGTCTCTTGGGACGGAATCGTGGAGAACGGCGAAATCAATACCGCCGCCTAATACACGGCAACGGGAGCGGACGGCTACGCGCCGTCCGTCTCTCGCTTGCAATCGGGTTTCGTAAAGGCGGCGGGTGCGGGGGATAAATACCACGCCTCTTGGTGGAAACCCGCCAGTCTATCCTCGGAGATGTCGGGCTTGGCGTGGCGTATACCATTGCGTAAATAATGTGAATATGCTATACTATCAGTCAGACGGGGGCGTGGTGTTTCCGTTAAACAAAAACATAAGGAGACAACGATATGGCACAAGACCGCAAAAGATTCATCGTTCGCACAAGCTTGGACGGGACGGAGTTGTATCTTAAAGAGTTTGACACATACTTCTCGCCGTTAGGGTATTGGTGCTATAAAGAGAAGGTGACAAAGGACTGCACGCCAGTTCTTACAGAACACAGGGACGAAGCAATGCGTTTCACGGAGAATAAGGCTAAAGCCGCGAAGAAACGCGCGGAAAAGGCATACGGCAACATTGAATGCATGACAGAGAAGGGAAATCGTCTGCATTTTGATGTTGAAGAACTGCCGAAAGTCGGGCGGAAGTGATATCCAGTCCGTCAAATACCGACGGACTCCTCCGTCGGTAGTCCTCTTTCAAGAAGACGCCTATCCCAGGTAGTTCGTCGCGCGCGTCCGGCGATAACGGCGTGTCCCAAAAATCTTTCTTATATACCCAGTTGCGCGGAAAATAATTTTTTGATATACTATGTGCCAGTTGCGGGAGATGAAGGTTCGCGGTGAATCTTCGCTGAAGCAACAGAAACGGAGGAAACCATGAAAGTTGAAGATATCATTAAGGAGAAGTTTCTCGAGGCGCTCGAGTCCGAGAAGCGCGCAATTTGGCGTTCGCCGTATGTCGGACCAGATGTGGCTATCAATCGCGTCTCCAAAAAGCCCTATCGCGGCGTCAATGTCCTTTTCCTGCATGGCGAATTTGCGTCATACAAGCAATGGACGGAACTGGGGTATAAGTGTGACGCCGGAAAGTCGGAGATCGCTTTCTTCAACACCCGCACCGTCTATGCGGTGAAGGACGAGGACGGGAACGAAGTGAAGGACGAGAAAGGCAACACGAAGACCAAGCAGGGGTGGGTGTTGCGTTTCTACAAGGTGTGGGAACGCCACAATGTCCACAATGAGAAGGGCGAGATCCCCCCCGCCGTCACTCCCGAAAAGGCAATAGACACTACCCCCGCGACTGAGCGGGAGCAGGCGGCGATTGCCAAACTCCATCAGTATATGGACGCGAACGGCATCGAGTATAAAGAATCGGCTGAAAACATGGCGTATTTCAACCCGTCCCCGCTTAATGCCGTCCATATGCCCATTGATATGATAAGCGAGAATGCGCGCGTTTGCACTCTTGCGCATGAATGCGCGCATTCTACTGGCGCGGCGCATCTTCTCAATCGTAAATTCGGCAATGCCTATTCGTCGCGCAAAGATACATACAGTCGCGAGGAACTTATTGCCGAAACGGCGTCCGCCATCTTTTGCGGCGAAAACGGCGTAGCGGTTGACTTTGACAACACCACCGCCTATATACAGAGTTGGGCGCGGTTCATTAAGGACACACCCGCGCGGGCGATTGTGACGGCGATTTACCAAGCGCAACGCGCCGTCCGTCTCATGAACGGCGAATCGCTTGCGAGCATCAAAGGAAAGGAGGACGAGACAGAGACGCGCGACAAGGCGGCATGAGTAAAGACGAGACGGGAGCGGGGGAGGAATCCCCCGCGCCTATCTTCAAGAATCCGAGTGAAAAAAATGGGGCAGTATATCCTCGGGAATTACCCCGGCGCGCGTAGACCTATCAAGGCGCGCGTGAAAAAATGAAATAGTCGGTTGCACAGAAAAAAAAGATATGCTATAATATACGGCGTTGAAGCGAAAGAAGCGCGGCGCGGTTGCCGAGCGAGTAGCGACAACAAAAACGAAGGAGCAGAAAAATGAATAAGAAAGATATGCAGAAGATTGTTGACGCCTACGCGAAGGAGAAGGAGGAGGAGAAGACCCTCAAGGCGAACATTGAGGAACTGGCGAAAGAAATCAAGTCGTATTTTGACGAGCGCGGTATCGTTGAATTCGTCACCGACAACGCCACGGCGAAGATTGGCACGCGCGAGACGAAGAACTTGGACAAGGCGAAGATTGCCAAGCACTTCGGCGGGACTATTCCCGCAGAATACTACACTGTGTCCACTTCGGCAGTCCTTACCGTCAAGGAGGTGAAGAAGGGCGCGGCGGTTGCCGCCGCCATCGGCGCGGCGTAATGCCGCCGCAAAAGGAGGTGGGAAAAGGCGGGGGAGAAATCCCCCGCTTTTTTGCGCACCCAGTTATTGTTATCTTTGACTAACATCCCGTTCTATCCTCGGGGATTCCGCGTCCGTCGCTCCGTCGAGTGATACCTTCCCGCTTGCGCGGTAATCCGGGATATGGTATACTATTGGCATAAGCGCGAGAGAAGGGCTCGAGCGCGAAAAAATCTAAATGGAGGAAAGGCAATGGAGATTATTGAAGAGATTGAATTTGACTGCCCCGACTGGGCTGTGATTCCGATTGAATACCGCGATTATAGCGGATTGACGGAAGAAGACAAGCGGATTCTGTTTGACTGGGAACATTCGCTGAAGCGCGAAGACGCGACATGGGATATCGTTTTCACAAGCGATACAAACGAATTCAACGCGCACCCCGAATTCGGGAAACCTTGCGCGACTGTCAAGGCGCGAATCGTCTATACTTCAATGAAGTAATGCAGGAGCGCGGCGGCGGGTGAAACATCCCGCCGCGCGGTTTTTCATTCGCCCGTCATTAGCATAGTCTAACATCTTGTAATATCCCTGGGGATATCGGGTGCGGCGGATTAGGGCGCGAAAAATATACGGTTGCGTAATAATTCGGGATATGGTATAATATTGGCGTTTTCGGGATTCAAGAGCGCGAATGTCTCGCGCCGCCCGATTGCAGAAACGGAGGAGACACAATGAAGACATATGAAACCACCATTGACTGCGGCAAAATCGACTGGACCGGCACAGGTCGCAAGGTGAACCCTGCCACGGTAACGGTTGAATACCGCCTCGAGGCAAAGCATATCGGCGGCAAGATTGCCCCTTACTGGGAGTTTTCCGCTTGCGGTGACATTTGGAACGCAAGGCACACCGAGCTGATAGCAGGGGGGCAGATACTGGACCACCTCGCCAAGGTCTGCACACTTCCCAAGTTCCGCGAGGTCTACGACCTTTGGAAGAAGCACCACCTAAACGGCATGACGGCGGGAAGCCCCGCACAGGAAGCCGCAAAGAAGGATTTCAAGGTAGACCCCGATGGTATCACATGGCACTGGTACGACCCCGAAGACAAGAACGAAAACACGGACAGATTTGGGCGTCATGTCACCGATGACGAAGCGACCGCAAAGGCGGCAGAAGTTGCAGGGCATTATGTCAAAAGGGATCGCGGAGACTACCTCGACCAGTTGGATATATTCCTTTCTTGTCGCGGTCTCTATACAGACCATTCTTTCATCTACGAGGGAAAGCCATACAAGTATGGGGAAGCATGGCTCGTCACCGAGATACCCGAAGCCGACAAAGAGCGCATTCGCGCCCTATTCGGCATCACAAAGGCAGACGAGGAAGCCGCAGAAGCCGAAGCGCGGAAGGAACTGGACGAGGAGGCGGCATAAGCCGCCCCCCGTCCTTCAAGCCGAAGAAAGGAGCAAAGACGAGATGACCGCCATTATATCCCTGTTAATTCCCGCGCTCATCGCCGTGGAGTCCGGCGGCAACCCCGCCGCGATAGGCGACCACGGCAAGGCGGTGGGATGTCTGCAGATTCGCGCGGAATGCATAGCAGATGTAAACCGCCTGTCAAAAACCACATACACGCAGAGCGACCGCCTGTCGCGCGAGAAAAGCAAGGAGATATGCCGCCTGTATCTGACGCACTACGGCAACGCCTACCGCCACCGAACTGGGGAAGAGCCGAACGCCGAGATACTGGCGCGCATATGGAACGGCGGACCATCCGGCTACGCAAAGGAGGCAACGGCGAGATACTGGGAGAAGACGCGCGCGCACTTGAAGAAAAAGAAATAGCCACGCGCGCCGACAGTATCACAGGGGGAACGGCGGCGAGTGTATGACGCGCCCATGCCGCAAGGCGGACGGCGACAGACACATCCTGCTATCCTCGGGGAACACAGGCGCGCGCCCCGTCGCGTGATATGTGACGATATGCACGCCGTTATAATATCCACTTGCGCTAAAATTCACAATTTGGTATACTATTCACCAGTTGAGGGGCGACACCCGCGCAACACCGCGCGAACACCCGAAACAGAAGGGAGAAAAAACAATGAGCAAGAACACAATCACCGCCGCCGCACTTCTCGCGGAAATCGCCGCGCTTCCCCGCGCGCGTTCCTACTGGGGGCGCGCCGTCGCCGCAACCGCCGCCGAACTCGTCAACGAGACCGCCGACGGCTACAATACGCAGGAACTCCCCGCAGACCCCGAAGAACTGGAGAAAATGCTTCTCAACGGCGCGGACAACTGGAGTCATTTCTCCGTCGGCGGGTGTTGGCATTGCTACGATGAGGACATAGCGCGCGCGTTCTGCTCGCCGTCTGAACTGAAGCGCACCGACAACGGACGCCGCGCTCCCAATAGCCACGAAACATGGCTCGAGGTGCAGGCCCGCGCGCTCTATCAAGCGGCGCGCATCGTGAAGGACGCCGCGCGAGCAATCACAGACCGCGCCGCCGCAACTCCGGCGGCATAAAGGCGACGCGCAATGGCGACGGACGGCGGGAACGCCCCGCCGCCCTACGCCGAAGGGTTGGCGTACTATCCTATGGAATTTCAGACGCGGCCCGATCAAAGCGCTTGTATTTAATTTCGGTTTTTGGTATAATATACGGCGTTGAAGGTGATAACCCCGCAATCACGCGAGAACGCCGGAAACGGAAGGAGCAAAAACAATGAAAGTATACAAAGACGGTATGACCCTTATGAAGGACACCTGTTCCATCACGAACGCGCTGATGGAGAACAAGTCCCGCGAGATAAAGGAAGGCGACACCTTCGCAATCCTTATGTGGTCGGACAGGTCGCTCTGGAAGGTGACGAAGGTCGTCAGCCAGACCGAGTTCTACGCGGAGCGCGTGGAAACCTATATGAAAGACTGGGCGGACGGCACGGAATACCCGAAGCGTGACGAGTCGGGCAACATCGTCACGAGCGGCCAGCCCGTCAAATACAAGAAGTCCCGCAAGTATTGGTATGAGTGGTGGGCGAACGCGCAGGGCGTCTACTACAAGACAGAGTGCAAAGTCCACTTCGCGTGGGGTGAAACCACGGGATACCGCGACCCCTCCTTCTGAGGGGGACGGCGGGAAAGGGGGCGAAAGCCCCCAGAGCCGCGCGACTTTCCGCGAAGATTCGGGAACATATATCCCCGGAGATACCGCGCCGGACTCGCTGCGATCCGTATTTGCATTTAATTCTGAATTATGGTATACTATTCTCATCAGCGCGAGAGAAGGGCTCGAGCGCGAAAAGCAAAAAAAACGAGAGGAGCGCGGAAATGGCAACACCCACAAAAAAGAAACTTTATAAAATCAATACTTTTGATTACGGCGTTAAATACCGCTATGCGTCAAACGCCGTCGCCGCGAAGAATCGCGTAGTCTTTGAGATTTTCGGCAAGGGCTACACCGGATGGGATCATGACCACTGGCAGGTAGTCGAGATCGACCCCGCCACGAAAAAGGAGGTCACGCCGTGAAAGCATTGACGCGCACGCAGATTAAGAACATAATGACGAAGGAGACGGCGGTCTATCCTGTGAGATTCCCGTGTTCGCCTGTCGGGTTCGTCACGCGACGCGACGCCGACGGCGAGCCAGTAGAGACTTACGGCGTTTTCAAGTTCGCCGACGGTTCTGCAGTTGCCGTTCGCTCGGCGGTATCTCTCGGCGCGTTCGTTGAACTCCGGCGCGTGTCGCACGGCACATTGAACGCCGCGCCGATTCGCCTTCATGCCGCCGCTCAATTGCAGACGCCGCGCGACTGGCGTATCAAGTTATATTCCATAGCCACGGGGAAGCCGCTACACCGCGTCGAGGCGGAATACTGGAATCTATACCGTGAATGGGAGACGCGCGCGTATAGAGCCGCGTAGGAGCCGTGTAGGAGCCGCGTAGGAGCCGACGCGACGCGCGAGGCGAGCCAGTAGTGCGGAGCAAGCGCAGAGCGTGGCGGTCTATCCCTGGGAACGCCCTGGCGCGCGCCGATATGATCTGCCGTGCTTGCATTTAATTCAGAATTTTGGTATACTATGTTGCAGTTGAAGGCGATACCCCTGCGCGGTGTAGGGAACGCCCGAAACGGAACAGGAGCAAAATCAATGAAAAAGTTGTGGATTGTTGAAGTTCTCGCGTGGCGCGTGGCGTGCGTCGTCGGCATTCCGACCGCTATCATCTCGGCGCTTGTCATGGCGGGCATGGTGAGCGGTCTTTATTTCCCGCCGCTTGGCGCGGTGAAGATCGCGGCAATCGTCAGCGCGGTATCTATGGCGAGCGCCGCAGTCGCAATGCTCATGCGCATCCCGCGTGCGCTCATGCGGTAAGGAGAGCGCAAGCGACGGAAACTGGGAACGGGCAACCGCGCCCCATTTCCGTTGCTTGACAAATGGCAATGAGCGACGAGTGAAGGGCGCGGACTATCCTTGTAAACGCCCCGGCGCAAGGCGACCCCGCCACGGACCGATCCGCCGCGCTTGTATTTAATTCCGAGTTTTGGTATAATATAGACAAGCAAGGGGGGATCGTAGCCGACGCGCAACGCGCCGCGCCCGCCATGCAGAGAGGATCAAAGAATATGAACATTGCAATAGATACCATTTGCGGCGAAATGCTGAACGCCATCAACACGCGCGACCCATACGCGACGGACGAACGCGACCGCCGAGCCGTAGATCGCTACGCGCTCGACATTCTCGCAAACTATACCACAATGACGCGCCGCGCCGACATTGACGCCGATACGCGCGAACAGTTGAAACGCGCGCTATTGATAGGCGCGACGGACTGGAACGAATACGCGCGCGTTCACGGTTTACGGCACTCCGACGCAATAGCGCGACGAATCGGCGATACGACCGCAACGGAATCAGACTATATAAAAAGAGCTTTCGAGCATATCGCAACGGCGACAGCCGCCGCGAAATTGTCCGACGAAAGAAACCGCGCCGCCTGATCACGGCGCGACGAAACCGCGCGAGACGGGACGCAGGCGAACGCGCCCCGTCTATCCCCGGAAATGCCCTGGCGCGCGCCGTTCCGGCGTTCCGATCATGGTTGCGCGGAAATTCTAATTATGATATAATATCGGCATCTTGCGAGGGTTGATAGGGTGCATGGTGCATCTAATCTCGCAACCAAAACTGAAAGGAGCCGACAATGGCTAATCTGTCTATCAAGCGCAAGCGCGAAATCGCCGCAAGCATCAACTCTATCAAAAACCCCGTTTTTGACATGGGGGATGCGGGTCCGGTATATTTTCAGTTTAACGAGAAGTCTGGATGCCTTGAATATGGCGGGTGTTGCAATAGAGGATTCTACGCTTGTGGATCTATCGCGTATGACGATACGATGTCCGAGGTGGATAATTTGACAGCCCTCTATGAAAAGGCGCAAGAATGGGCGCGCGATAATGCCTGATAGGATGGCGAACGCGGGGAATTTCCCCCGCGTTTTTTTTGCCGCGAAGCGCAGAGTTAACTGCGGCTAATTGCTCTTCTATCCTCGAAGATTCCTGGCGTCCGGATCGTCCGGCGTCCGTGCGTCCGGCGTCCATGCGTCCAGTCCATGCCGCGTCCGTGGGGCGTCCGGCGGGGCGTCCGGCGGGGCGTCCGTGGGGCGTGCCGTCGGGGCGTCCGTGGGGCGTGCCGTGGGGCGTGCCGTGGGGCGTGCCGTCTGGGCGTCCGTGGGGCGTGCCGTGGGGCGTGCCGTCTGGGCGTCCGTGGGGCGTGCCGTCGGGGCGTCCGTGGGGCGTCCGTTGGGCGTGCCGTCGGGGCGTCCGTGGGGCGTCCGTGGGGCGTCCGGCGGGGCGTCCGTGGGGCGTGCCGTCGGGGCGTCCGTGGGGCGTCCGTGGGGCGTCCGTGGGGCGTCCGTGGGGCGTCCGGCGGGGCGTCCGTGGGGCGTGCCGTCGGGGCGTGCCGTCAAAAAAAACGGCGGGGAATTACCCCCGCCGCCATCCCCGCCGCGCGCGCTTTATTTCCTATCACGCGTTAATGCTAAAGCCATTACAAAAAGAAACGCACACCACCCGCCGACAAAAAACAAGGCACACGGCGCGCACGAAACCCCGCATAGATTACAGACGGCGACGCCGCCGAAACCCGCGCACATAATACCCGTCGAAATAGAAACCGACCAAATGAAAAACTTTTCACTCATTTTATACTCCAATCTGTTTTCGGCGTTCCTGCACCGCGCAGGGGTATCACCTCGAACTGGTAGATATTATATCATTACCCGATTTTTCGCGGGTAAAAAATAATTACTCCATGCGGTAGACGCAAAAAATAATTTTTGCTATAATATTCGCCGTTCCGTGAGAACGGAACATTGCTCTTTGAAATCTGAAAGTTTTACGAAAACGGCGCGCGCGCCACGGCGCGAACGCGCACGCCGAAACAATCACGCGCCAAAACAAAAAAACCGCCGCATAAGCGGCAGAGAGAGAGGTAAAAATGAGCACTAACACGACCGCATATATTATCAGTAATGGCAACACGGCGACCGCCGTCGCCGCGTGCGCGGAAATCGCCGCGCGCAACTCCGCCGAGAACGCCGCGCGCGACAGCGCCGCGCGTGACCTCGCCGCCGCTATTGCTGACGCCGAGCGCGCCGACCGCGCCGCCACGCGCGCCGCGCAAGCGCACCGCCGCGCCGAGCGCCGCCGCGCCGCCATCATTAAGCGCGCATATATCGCCGAAGGCGAACTCCGCACGACGCGATATCTGCTCAATATCGCGCGCGAACGCCGCGCGAATCTCGCCGAATTTGTTTATAATACTATTCGGTATTATAATAAAATGTCCTTGCGGCTCGCCCTTCTACCCGAAAACGCCACCGCGTTTTGGGAATATGCAGAGAAGACTATTTCTGAAAAGGGTGAACGCCTTGAGAAAAAGGCGGCAGAACTCCGCGCCGAAGTTGAAAAAATCACTGCTGGCGAAAACGCCGCCGCGAACTGACGCGAACACAAAAAAGGGCGCGAGGGTATCAAAGCCCCCGCGCCCCATTCACTCAAAACCACTCAAACGAAAGGATAAAAAAATGGATTTTATTAATATTTTGATTCGCGGCTATCTACTCGCAAACGCAATAGCCGCCGCCGCTTTTGTCGTCTATCTTATCGGCAAGACCGCACGCCGCGCCGTCATCATAGCCGCAAACGCGACCGCGCGACAGATCGCGGAATTTTGCTATAATACCGCCGTCGCCGCAGTTATGGCGGTTATTTTCGCCGTCTTTATTCTCTTTTGTGCCGTCTCTTGACGGCACGACAACAAAACCCCCGAAATATTCACCACATAATAAAAGGATTAAAACCAATGAACACGAACACCGCAACCACCGCCGAATTGATCGCCGCCATTAAAGCGACTAACCCGCGCCCCCGCTCTCAATGGGCGCGCGCCGTTCACAATACCGCCATCAACCTTATAAATGAAACGGCGGACGGCTTCAACCTTGACGCGCTCCCACTCGACCCCGCCGCCCTTGAAAATCTCATGTTAAACGGCGCGCAGAACTGGCAACAGTTTAGCGAGGGGGGGAACGCGCTTATTTATGATGAAGACATCGCCGCCGCCTATTGCACGCCGTCCGAGTTGAAGAAGACGCGCAACGGACGCCGCCGCCCTAACAGCTCCGAAAACTGGATCGACTTGCAGGCGCGCGCACTGTATCAAGCTGCGCGCATCCTGAAGGACGCCGCGCGACATATCGACGCAACGCGCAACGCCGCAAACCGCGCCGCCTAAAAAATGCGGGGGAATTTTCCCCCGCTTTTTTCTTTTTATACTCGCCCCGCATGGGGCACGGACGCCCCGACGGCACGCCCCGCCGGACGCCCCGCCGGACGCCCCACGGACGCCCCGCCGGACGCCCCACGGACGCCCCGACGGCACGCCCAACGGACGCCCCGACGGCACGCCCCGCCGGACGCCCCGCCGGACGCCCCACGGACGCCCCGACGGCACGCCCCACGGACGCCCCGACGGCACGCCCCACGGCACGCCCCGACAGACGCCCCGACGGCA
>Ga0310696_10004435_pt1 | contig 17212 bp, 13 predicted proteins | sample AusTroGonzalo_MG_4_FD_203885 | JGI IMG/M metagenome (GOLD analysis project Ga0310696, IMG submission 203885) | Bovine rumen microbial communities from tropical cattle in Woodstock, Queensland, Australia - Gonzalo_02 (v2) (version 2) | ecosystem: Host-associated > Mammals > Digestive system >...
ATGACGCATCTATTCGTGCCTTTAATGAGATAGAAAACCAATTAAGAGATAAAAAATACGGACTTGTTTGGGAAGAACATTCAGAACAAGTTGATGATACATTAAAAGAGAATATCCCTGTATTAGTAGCTGACGAAGAACGACGTTTATGTAAAGATACATCTTTACCGTGGAATTTCATTATCGAAGGCGACAATTTACAAGCATTATATCTGCTAGAAAAAACCCATAAAGGTAAAATAGATTGTATTTATATTGATCCTCCCTACAACACTGGTGCACGTGACTGGAAATATAATAATGACTATGTTGACGGTAATGACGTGTATCGTCACAGCAAATGGCTATCCATGATGAAGAGCCGTTTAATAGCAGCCAAAGAATTATTAAATCCTGATAATTCAGTTCTAATATGCACAATTGATGAAAAGGAATATATGCGTTTAGCGTGCTTATTAGAAGAACTGTTTCCTGCTGCTAATATACAAATGGTAAGCAGTGTCATAAATCGGCATGGATCAGTTCGTTTTTCCGAATTCACCCGTGTAAATGAATATATCTTTTTTGTACGCATTGGAAATGCTGTAGTTGAGAAAAAACTAATGGCCAGAGATAATAATTCTATTCATTGGCATTCATTAAAGCGTAGTGGTGCGGGAAAAGGAAACTATCGGTACGGCAGACCGAAGTTGTTTTACCCTATTTACATAGATAAAACATCAAATAAAATTATTGAATTTGGTATCGCACCACCAGCTTCGCAGTCTATTAGTGAAATCAAAGACAAAGAAAATTGCATCACGGTATTACCAATCAGAAACGACGGGTCTGAAGGATGCTGGTGTTTAGAAAGTAAAAAAGCAGCAGAATTATATAGTAAAGGATATTTAAAAGTAGGTAAATACAATCCATCCAATAATCAAAAATACGAATTATCCTATCTTCAAACAGGCGTTATAAAATCTATTGATGCAGGAGAAGTGATTATAACTGGTAAAAATCCGGATGGAAGCATTATAGCTAGTTACATATCACAAAAAGCTATTATGGAGGTTAATCAGTGGGATTATAGCTCTCACGATGCTTCAGAATACGGGACAAAACTCATTCAAAATATTTTATGCAGTAATCGTTTTAGTTTCCCAAAATCTTTGTACGCCGTTCATGATGCAGTAAGATTCTTTGTAGCAAGCAAACCCAATGCTATTATCTTAGATTTTTTTGCTGGTTCTGGCACGACAGGCCATGCCGTCAATCTTTTAAATGCGGAAGACGACGGCAAACGCACTTGGATCATGGTTACTAATAACGAAATCTCCGAAGCAGAGGCCAAAGAGTTTGCAGAAAAAGGCGTCAAAAAAGGCGATAAAAAATGGGAAGATAAAGGTATTGCAAGATATGTGACTTGGCCACGAACCGTATGTAGCATAAAAGGTGTGGATGTGAATGGTAATCCATTAAAAGGTGATTATTTGGAAAGCAACATACCCATGTCAGATGGATTTAACGCAAATGTTAAATACTTAAAGTGCGAGTGGACACCAAGAAAACCACAGGATTATTTATTAAGCAATGCGCTGGGGTTACATATTAAGGAAATGATCGAATTACAATATGCCATAGAAATAGACAATGAGAAAAACGTTTTGATATTAAACAAAGCAGATTTCAAAAATGTTTTTGACAACAAGAAAACTATCGATCAAATTGAAAACATCTGGATTAACCAGAATATTGTGTTTAATGCATCAGAATTAAAGATACTTAAATCAAAAAAATATAAATACATTCCAAAGGAATTCTTTGGACAAGAACTGCGGGAGGCAGCAGAATAATGTTTTTAGGTGATATTGTAGATTTCCAAACAACACATGTTGAATCTTTATTAAAAAAGTGTGCAGATCACGAAGAAGTCGTTTTGTGCGCTCCGACAGGTTCAGGCAAAACAGTAATTGCCAGCAGATTTATTGATGAATATCTGGATGAAAATCCAGATACTGTGTTTTTATGGCTCTGCCCTGGTGCCGGTGGCTTGGAAAAACAATCCCAACAAACATTTGAAGAATTAACATCTGGAATTCAGGATGGTGATGTTTACGATTTTATAAACGAATCTAACCCAAGAGGAAAAGTTTATTTTATAAATTGGGATAAAATAAATAAAAAATCAAACGTCGTATTACGTGAAGGCGAACACAAAGATTTGATGACCAAAGTATTGGCTTGTCATAACAGTAATATAAATATATTTATGATGATTGACGAAGAACATAAATATAGGGATACTGCAAACGAATATATATCTAATATACAACCTGTTCATGTTTTAAGAATATCAGCCACCCCAATTGGGAAAGGTGATGCAGAAGAAAAAATTACAGATGATGAGGTAATTTCTGCGGGGCTTATCGCAGCAGGCATATCAATTAACGAAGGTTTGTCTCAAGCCATTCAAGATAACAATAATATAGATGACGACTTGCGTTTATTGGAATTAGCAGACAGCAAACGCAAAGAGGTACAAACAGAATATAATAAACTTGGTCTTAATATACGTCCTTTGGTTTTGATCCAATTTCCAAACGGACGAGAAGAATGGATCGAACGTGTAAAAGATGCCCTTGCTAAAATGGGCTACACCGAGGAATCTGGATTAGTTGCCTCTTGGTTCAGTGGCGATCACCCAGATAATCCAGAAGAAATAAGTAAATTAGACGGTCAATACGCTTTCTTATTATTTAAACAGGCAATTGCTACAGGATGGGATTGCCCACGGGCCAAAATATTGGTTAAATTACGTGAAGGTGGCACAGAAAGATTCAACATTCAAACGATTGGGCGCATTCGTCGCATGCCTCAAAGACATCATTACGACAATTCGATTATTGATAATTGTTACTTATACACTCTTGATAGTCAATTCAGAGAAGGGTTAACTAACAGTATATCAGATTCTTTTTATTTATATCAGTATAAGAAAAAACGCACTGCCCCGGCAATCCAATTAACAAAAGAGACTCTTGATGGCAGTGATAGATTTGCCGTCGATCCAGAGGCTGTTGTAATGGCCATAAGGAATGCGATGCTACAAGAAAGCGACCTTAATAAAAATGGTAGATTAGAAAGAAAAGAGCTAGAAATAACAAAGGGTTATGTATTTGGTACTGTTTTAAAAACAACAGCCATTGAAGGCGTCGCCAGAACAACACATGATATAATGACCTTAAATTCTGTATTTGGTGGGGAACATGAAATAGATAACCACGAAGACGGTTTTATCATCAGAGATGCAAAAAGAAAAATAGCAGCATCTATGGGAATAGATGAAAATATCTCTAATAATGCCCTAAGAATATTATTCGGACCAGCAGACAAACAAATGTCTTTATTGTCCCAAGAAGAACAAGACTTCGAATACACTAATAAGCTTATCATTGATATGCCACTACGTGAATATAATGCATTTTTGGTTAACAATAGAGATCGGTTAATAGAAGTATTTAGCAAGGTCAATCAAACTGATATAGGCGAATTTAAGGAAACTAACATAAAAGAAATATCTTGGGGTATTCCTGTACAACAATATTACAAACAGCATAAAAAAGTAGAATCTACAAAGATATTACAGAAGAATATGTTTGAGGGGTATGGCAATAATATTTTGATAGAGCCAAATCGCACATATTCAGAACAAGAATTTGAAAGATGGTGCGAAACCTATGATGCTGTTAAGTCTGTTTACAAAAACGGTGATAAAGGTGACGAATACTTTAGCATCGTATATCGCAAAGCATTTAGAAGAAATCATTTCTATCCAGATTACATAATTGAAACTACAAATGGGGATATTTGGATTATTGAAGCCAAGGGAGGAATGTCATCTGACGGCACCTCTCGAAATATTGATAGTTATGCAAAAAATAAATTTGATGCATTAAAAGCATATGCTGAAAAACATCCAGAAATTAAATGGGGATTTGTACGTGCAATTGGGACTCAATTATATCTAAGCAATACCGAATGGTCCGAAGATATGACAAATCGTAACATATGGAAGCCAATAGAAGTATTTATTTAATAATTCTGAGTTTTATTTAAGACACCTAATTTTTATGGGTTCTTTGTTTGATTATTCAAATTGATATTCTATAATTCATTGTATGAAAACAAGACCGTCTATTATTGATAACCAAGAACTCATGTCTGAATGGGACTATGAGGCCAATATCGATTTGGATCCATCACAAGTAACGTATGGTAGTCATATACAACCTTGGTGGAAATGTCCAAAATGTGGGTATAAATGGCAACAAATAGTTTGTGATATGGCAAGGAAGAATAGAAAGCTTCCTTATTGCCCATGTTGCGAAAATAGAGTCCTTATAAAAGGGAAAAACGATCTGCTGTCTAAATATCCAAAGGTTGCTAAAGAATGGGATTTTGATAGAAATAAAGATTTAACTCCAGATAATGTAACGTTCAAATATTGTAAAGAAGTTTGGTGGAAGTGTTCTAATGGGCATAGTTATAAACAACGTATAGATGATAGAACTCTGAGAAATACTGGTTGCCCGTATTGCGCTGGGCTTAAAGTTGCAAAAGGATTTAATGATTTGGCAACAACTAATCCCAATCTCGCCAAAGAGTGGCATCCAACTAAAAATGATAATCTAACCCCTAATGATGTCACTGCAAATAGCACTAAAAATGTCTGGTGGGTTTGCCCTGTTGGACACGAATATCAAAGAACCGTTCACCAAAGGCATGCGGCATACACTAATTGTCCTATTTGCGATTCCCGCAAGCGAACTTCGTTTCCTGAACAAGCCGTTTATTTTTATCTTAAGAAACTTTATCCAGATGCCTTGTCTAGATATAAAATTAAAGAAAAATCAAGTATGGAATTAGATATATATATCCCATCTATAAAATTTGCCGTTGAATATGATGGCGCCACTTGGCATAAAACAGATGAAGAGCATGATAGAGAAAGAAAAAAATATAAATTTTGTAAAGAAAACGATATTTATCTTACCCGAATAAAAGAAAAAAATGGCCATCAATGGAAAGATGTTGGCGACAGCATTTATTATATTAAACCAGTAAAACGCAATGATTTGTCAGAACTTGAAAAAATTATAAATTATGTTTTAGATTCCATTTGCACATCTATTGATGATTTATTGGAAAGTATACGATTTGATGCAGGTGTTATGTTTGACGAACAAAAAACATATCCTATATTCACCCAAAAACCATTTAAGCTGTTTCATCATAAAATAGATGTTAACTTAGAAAGAGACAAAGCTGCAATTCAAAACTATGTTTTCAAAATTGAAAATTCATTGGCTGATTTGCGTCCAGACGTTGCCGAAAGATGGAATTATGAAAAGAATGGTCGATTAACACCAGATATGTTTAGTGTTAGTTCTGATGAACCGGTGTGGTGGAAATGTCCAGATTGTGGTCATGAATGGAAAATATCTATCAATAGTATGACCGGTAAAAAACGTGGAAAAGGCTGCGCTGTATGTTCTAAGAAAAACAGAATACAAACATATATCGCAACAAAATTACAGAAGATTGGTTCATTAGCAGAAAAGTTTCCTGATATAGCAGAATCATGGCACCCGACAAAAAACGGGAAATTAACCCCCTATGATGTATTACCAGGTAATACTAGCAAAATTTGGTGGTTGTGCAAAAAATGTGGTTATGAATGGCAAGCCCAACCCCATGATCGACAAAAGGGCAGAGGTTGTCCTCATTGTGCAGGTAAAGTACCTATGGTTGGTGTCGATGATTTAGGAACTACACATCCTGACTTAATGAAAGATTGGGATTATGATAAAAACATAAATATAAACCCACAAAAACTTAAAGCGGGGAGTAATAAAACTATATGGTGGAAATGCCATAAATGTGGTCATAGTTGGCAAGCTGTGGTCGAATTTCGAGCTCAAGGTTTTTGCCGTTGTCCAAATTGCAAACAACATAACAAACAATTAAAATTCAAATTTGGTTTTGATGACTAAAAATAAAAATTACAAAGGGCTCTTTATGTAATAAAAAAGCCCTTTTTTCACTAATGCTTCTTACCCCTGAAGCTATATTCAGATCCATAAATTTGAGCATCCTTTTTATGAGCGCTCCAATGTGCTTGTTGGTCATGGAACACATACAAATTTGATGGACGATTGTCTTGTTTGTTTCGGTTTATATGATGCACAACTTCACCAGATTGCAAAGGTCTACCAAGTTTTATTTCTGCCATATGACGATGAACTAGCTGCCCTGAATCTTTGTACACTCTATATCCATTGGCATTAGTATATGTTTTTGACGTACTGCGAGAATAAGATGCAAATTTATTCCTCATTTTCATCACCTCCTTTCGCATCAAGCATTTCCACCGGTATTAAATCTAGTAAATTACCATTACATTCTGGATAGTGTTTGCATACAATTTCTTTAAAGTCATCTTCTTTGCCATTGTTGTACTCGGACTTCAATCGTCTAACCTTTACTTCCTTAAATGGAAACCGGTTTCCACAATGTAAGCATTCAACAATTTCATCTGGTTCAAACCCCATACTGTTTTGATGGCATTCATCTATACCATCTTGCCAATCCTGTCCAGACAATTCTTCATGATAAGGCACATCACTATCCAATGGTTCGTGTGAATATTCTGTTATTTCACGACCATCAGGTGTAAAATTATGTGATATAAAACTTGTACATCCGTATTCATTATGAACACTTTCTTCCAGAAGTTTTCGAGCTTTTGACTGTTCTGCCTCTGTCGATGTTATTAAATCTTTCCAACCATTAAAACCGGCCATTTGTGCGATCAGATGTTGCGCATTGCCTAGTTTGAATTCAAAATTTTTATCATCGTCCATTATATCATATTCAAGGAATATGCCAACGATATCAAAAAACTTTGGTTCGTATTCATAAATATCACCATCTTCAGAAAGATAGCGGGTTTGGTAGTCTTTAAGCAGATTTTTTGCTTGTAATTTAAAGTAGTCTATATTTTTCATAATATAAATCCTTTACCGCATTTGCGGAGTTGCCCAAGTTCATTATCTAATATTGATTTTGCGTTCGTAGTCTCTTGGCTTAGATAATAAGCTCGGAGGTTTATATTATTTTATTTGTTGGATGATGAAATCTTTACACGAACGGGCTAGCCTTCCAACAGGCATGACGCTAGTGTAACACCAGAGCAATAAAAAATCAATGTGATTTTTTCACTCCACTTATGCTTTGCAATTTTGTATGGTCTGGGGTGTCTCAGAAAACAATCGAAATCGGCAAAAGCAGAAATAGTACTCATAAAAACCTAGTCGTTTGGTATTATATTATTCAATTGAGAAATCAGATATAATGGTATATTATACAGACCATCGTTTATCTCAAATTCCGCTAATGAGGTACGCACAGAATACTTAGGTGTATACTTTTCACGATATACTTTAAGGCTTTTTGCTCTGATATTTGTTGATGCTTTGACTTCTATAGGCATAACTTGGGAATTGCGCTGGATAATAAAATCAACTTCGGCCTTACCCTTACTTTCCCAATAACCTATCGGCATCTTTGGCAACAATTTCATTTCTTGTAATACGTACTGTTCGGCTAAAGCGCCCTTGAATTCCTTAAATATTGTCTCATCATCTATTATGGCAGTTGCCGGCAATTCTGCCTTTGCACACAACAAGCCTATATCCAGCATATAGATTTTAAAAGCTCTATTATCGTAATAAGCAGGCAAAGGTAAATTAGGAACGGATATTTTAGGTATTTTATATATCAAACCACATAAATATAGCCACTCTATAGCATCACTATATGTACGTCCACGTGCATTTTTATCTACTGTTGTATATGTAAAATTTGATTGTTCTTTTGCAAATTGTGCTGGAATAGAATTCCAAACGGCAGATATCTTTGCCACATTAAAACTTTCGGTGTATTTAGAAAAATCACGTTCATGCCCTGCCAATATCTCTTTATGTATTTTTCTAACATCCGCATAGTTATTTGTTTTGGCAAATTGTTTTACTGCTTCGGGCATTCCTCCAACAAACATATATTGTTTTAACAATGGTATATAAGCCGAATGTAATATTTTCAGTACAGAAGTATCCCCTTTTAGTAGATTTTCTGCTAACATTTCGTTACCTGTTGCTTCCAAAAACTCCGCAAAACCTAGCGGATATAATGTAAGGAAATCAACCTGCCCGACAGGGAACGATAAATGTTCGTGTTTAACAGCAACACCCAACATACTCCCTGTGACAAGAATATGGTATTCCGGTGCATTTTCATTAAAATACTTAAGAGAATTCAATGCGTGTTCGCATTCTTGGATTTCATCTAATATGATAAGAGTTTTTCCTGGTATAATCCTGGTATTAGTTATGGATTCCAGTGCGGGGATCAGCTTTGCTACATCATACCCCTGTTCAAAAATCTTTTTTGCTATATCATTATCATAAAAGCTGACATATGCCACATTTTCATAACAAGTTTTACCAAACTCTTTAGCTAACCATGTTTTCCCAACCTGACGTGCCCCATGTAAAATCATAGGCTTTCTGTCTGGGGAAGTTTTCCATCTCTTTAAATATTCTATTGCATATCTTTTCATATTTTTTCCTTTGGTATGAATCATATACTATACTCAACTAAAAATCAATACTTTTTCACAACAAAATCACAAAATACGAACGATCAAAACAAAAACAGATCACAAAATATGAACGATAAAACAGAGTTAAATACACAAAATACGAACTAAATATTATCTCCCTTTAAGATGTATTATAATTTCACATACTTTCTATTTTTCAACAAATTCCAACATTTTATCAGCACCACGCTGCATAGAATCCCGAATTGGATCCATAGTCAGACGAGAATACACTTGAGTTGCTGCAACGGTTTTGTCCCCGAGAGCTTTGCCAATAATATGTAAACCTGCACCTGTTATTGCCTGGTAACTTCCAAAGGTTCGACGCAAATCGTGTATTCGTAAATCTTCAATACCAGCCCGTTTTAATAAAGCATACCATGGTCGATGCAAATCTTCCAGATGACCACTTTTACTACCTTCGCTTGGGAAAACCCAATCATTTATAGCGTACTTTCGCATTTCCGTCAGTATTTCTCTTGCCTGAATTATTAACGGGATTTTTTGCGGATCACCATTTTTAGAATCAGGGAACCAAATATGCCCTAGTTCAAAATTTACATTTGACCAGCGCATCGATAACATATTTTGACGACGTTGACCAATATACAGTGATAACAAAACGTAGTTTTTAAATACTTCGTTTGGTTCTTCATTAAGTGCCGCAAAGAAACGTTTGATTTCATCCGGCAATAAGAAACGTTCACGAGACCTTTCACGAAACATCTTTATTCCTACTGCTGGGTTACCGTGCCTTGCCGGATACCCCCATTCAATGGCTTTGTTATACATATGCTTTACTAATGCAAGCGTACGATTAGCTGTATAAAGACTTATTCTGTCACGTAACGACATATGAAGACGTTCCACATCAATACGGGTTATACTTATCATTTTACGGTTATGAAATTCACCAAGGTAATTACGAAACATGGTATCGGCTTTTGCTTGGCTTTTTGGACGAGTATAAACTTTAACATGCCGTGGAAAATATTGGGTATCAAAAAATTGTTTTAATGTCATATCTCGCAGAGCCTCATTACGCTCTTGACTAGGATCATTACCTTTATCTGCTTCTGTTCGCAATTCACGTGCTTTCATTCTGGCATCAACCAATTTTGTTACCCCGACCCTACCAATTTTAACCCTCTTAGGTGTCCCCAAAAATTTGGTATAAAAATAATATGTCTTCGTACCGCCATAAGTTATCATCACGCACAAACCGGCCTGACCAGAATCATAGTAAACAGCCGCTTTGTGACTAGTTGGAATAGGTAATTCTAATAAGTTTTTCTCTGTAAAATTTATATGGTTATTTTGCATTTTTATTACCCTTTTTAGAATTTACAAAAATTATTTGTTTTAGCATCATCTCTTGAAGCATATTATATGTGCCATTAAAATTCTTATCCACTTCCACTATAATCATACGTTCCGACGTAATAAATAAATCGTTATAAGGTTCATTCTTTACATTAAAACCAAGTCTAGGGATCACATAAAACATAAAGCCTCGACAAATAAATGAATACGTTATATTTCTACCGACCCTGGATTTTTTTATTACTACCACACCATCCATTTCTTTTTCCTTAAATTTTACAATAAAAATTTTAAATAAATCTGGATTATCTGGTTGAACCCCTTTAAGAATGTTCAATACAAAATCTTCATATTGACCAAGATTTATACAACTACATGCTGGCTTTGCTGATACTGATGCTTTCCACAACATGGATAACACAAATTTTCTGATCTTATCGTACCTAAATACGGCTTTATTTAATACATACATATTCCCATTTTTATAACTTTGCAAATACTGTACATTAAATATTTTGCTAGCATAATTTTCGCTATCGGAAAAAGTATTGTCACAATCACTACATATTATATTTTCATCATAGTACCCAACAGGAAGACGTTTTTTGAAATCGTCTGCTTGTATTTGTAAAAAAGGTTCTTTACTGTTTTTAACATAAAAGCACTCTGGAGTTATGTGTGCTTTACATAACTTTTTTTGTTGTTTACAATAATGACATAGCCCTTCTTTAGAACTTCCCATATCTATTCCTATATCGACCAAATCCGCATGTCGTTTTTGCTACCTATTTGCTACCAACAGCATTTTTTGCTACCAAATTTTGTTGTTTTTGATTAATTGATTTGTAGCACATAACCCGCAGAATATCAAGCAAAAATTAAAATTATTAAATTTTATTAAAACCATCCAAAAAGCACTGTTAATCCGTATGTCAGTTAGATTGGTATCAATTTATATGTATTTTTGTTAGATTTCTGTACTATTGAAGTATATTTGTTGATTTTATCTTTTGGATTGATTAATTTAATGAAAGAACATCTAGTCTGTATATCGTTCGAAGCTGTTCAATAGTTGCAAACACCGTTAAAAAAACAAATTTAGTTTTTTTTGTGTTTTTTATTTATATCATTCAAGAATTGTTTTAAACGTTCCTATCAAATCAGCTGTTTTCAAATCTTGTTGTAAATTTATTTGGGCTGTTGTTACATAGACATCTTTCTCTTTTGTATCCTCTTTCTCTTTTGTATCCTCATCTACATTATCTACATTTAATTTATATATATGTTTTTCCTGTACAGTTTCATCTGTTGCTGGGTATAGCAATATAGCATTACCAGAATTATGTAATTTACAATATGTAACTACCTGGAATATATCAGCATTGTCAAAATCACCGCGATCGCCTGACTTAAGTTTATATTTAGTATCAATAACTATTCCTGGTTTTTTCTTTTCTTTTTTAACAAACATATCAACAAATGTATTCGCATAATAATGTTGATTATCTGTGGATTCTAGTAATCTGCGTCCCTTTTGATACTGCACATCGTATATACCAATAGATTCACGATTCCGTTTTAAGAATTCAAATACAAATTCTTCAAATAAAAGATTCATATCCCAAATTAGTGCAATATTATCAAACTGGTGTTTCGACATGTCCACAGAAGAATGCTCCAAAAACATTTTAGCAAGATTAAATGGCTGCGCAAAAACCTGCTGTGATCGATTCAATCGTATACGCTTTAAATCGTGTTTTGTAAAGTGTTTAAAAGATATATCAGAATATATATTAATAATAAACTTTAATATTTTTTTATTGTGTGCATCTTGTGATATTAATTGTAATTGTGTCACGACATACAAAAACAGTTGATTTAATTCTGTGTCTTCTGTAAAAGAATCAAATTCACAAAAGAATTTGGCTTTATTAGCTAAATTATACCTGATATTTTCAGCAATTTTTAATTTCCCTTTAAACGCGGACGTATTTTCTTCACAAATTTCATAATTTTTCGGGATAAAACGCTTAAGAGCATCAAACAAACGATTTGCAAATACTCTGATTAGTGTTTCTATAAAAGGGTTTGGACACGATGTTATATTTGCAACTTCATTATCCTTGATATCCAGTTGTTTTGTATAAGACAACATATATAACAAATTCTTTAAAATTTGTTCTCTTGAATCATTTTTACCCAGTAATTTTGGTAAAATTTCAAACTGAATATTCTTATACTTTATTACACCGACATAATGGGTTGGTTTAATATGAGCCCTATCAAAAGAAATTACATTATCCAAATTATTTCTTTCTAAAAAATGTTCTATATTTAATACAAAATTATTATCATTCAAAAATTTTTCAGAGACAACAGTATCAGTTATCTCTGAAAAATTTAATTTTGTATGTTCAAAAAGTGGTATCGACACAAACATTTTACGCCAATTTGTTTAACGCCAATTTGTTTAAACATGTTGCAAAATCTTGGTCATTTAAATCATCTTTTTTTGCGAACCCATAAAATGTTTCACCATTACAATAATTTCTTATGTCTTCTGGCATATCCTTCATAGGAATCTCTTGTACAAAATCATTTCCCAAAATCATTTTAATTTTTTCCCAGTCGCCATAGAAGTACTCGTTTATTAACGGCATTATCTTTTTGAACCAGACATCTCTTACTTCATCAACATTGTGGAGATTCAAGAAATAGCTATGCCCGATCACATGATCTTCGTCTAATAAAATTTCTATTTTTTTGTTCATTTTTTCAACAATGGCGCGCAATTTTATACCAGCAACATCCTGACTTATTAAATCCGTTTCTGGACGCATAGGGATAAATTCGAACCTACGTCGTAATGCTATATCAACCGAGACAATAGAACGATCCGAAGTGTTCATTGTACCAATCACATACAAATTGTTAGGCACACCAAACGGATGTTGATAATCCTGAGAATATGGTAATACAGTTCTCAATGGTTCATCACCACCTATTCTCTTGGATGGTTCTAATAATGTTATTAATTCACCAAAAATCTTAGAAATATTTCCGCGATTTATTTCATCAATAATCAAAACATATTTTTTATTGTTATTTTCCCCGTCTTTTCCGGTAATCAATTCATTAATATACTCCGTATCAATGTTTGTGTTATAATTCTGGGTACCACACTTATCTTGTTTATAAAAAGCATATATTGACATCTGGGATAGTTTTTTATTATAAAATGCCGAGACAGGAACATCCCCTTTATACAACCATTTAACTTTTCTGAAATGATTATACTCTATATCCGCATCATCTTTATATTCATATTCACCTTCAACTTGTGCAATCGCCGCTATTGAAGACATTCCATTTGCAATTAACACCACATCTCCAGGTTTCATCCATAATATGAAACGGTTCATTGCCTCTACATTAAAATCATTTTGCTTATAGCTCCCTATCCTGGAAATAATATCTTCCTTTGTTTTCACACCGGAAAAATCGATATCTTTACCGTATCCATTGGTAATCACATCGTTTTCCATACAATATTCAAATATTGGGTTATCAACCCCTTTACCCAAAGACATTTTAAATATACGTGTTGTGGTAAAGTCGATAGGTTCACCATGTAAAGAACAAGTTTCTTTGCCAGCACGTTCCGCAATACGTTTAAAAATCCCAGCTTCCACCTTATAGCGCAAATCAGCGGATGGGGTATCCGAATCATCCATCACAGGTTTTATTCCCTCTACAAACTCTTCGTATCCCAAAGATTGATGAAAGGTTATAAACTCTATTTGGCCATTTTGCCTGTACTTATTAAATTCTTTGACATAATCTGCATATATCTTTTTACGTTGTTCCATATCTTTCGGCAAATCATGTGGTTTACCTGTTATTATTTCCAAAGCCATAATAATTGTTTTATATGTCTTACCTGTTCCTGGCGCGCCATACAATATTTGGTTTAATGGAATCTTTTTACGATCTATTTTTGCACCTGTATCCATAGTATCATCCTTTGTATTTTCATCATCCAATATAGGAATGTTTGAAACCGCATTTGCTGGCGCAAAACTCTCCCTTCCGTTTTTTGCTAATTCAACCAGCAAAAGTCCCTCGTTTTTAAGATTAAGCAAGTGAGTAGAAATTGTGTGATAAGGTGTTTTTCCACCAAACATCCCCCCATACTTTCTCATTACTTCTGGTTTTATCTCTGCCCTTGTATAAAATTTTGGATTTTTTGCATATAACTCATCAACCGTATTTTTTACAGCATCTTTTTGTGTCATGACACACCTCCATAAAACTTATTATTTTCAAAGTGAATTATACATAAAAAGGATTATTTTCTCAATGTGTTTTTTATCTACTTGATTCCTGCTGGGGTGACATGATTTACGCTTTTTTATTCCTATCATTGGAACAATTTTTTGACACAGCACAGCAATATAACACCCAATACACCATCCCCCCTATAAGGGTGTTATTTTAGTGTAGAAAAAATTTCCCAATTACATTAAAATACCAGCAGGAAACAAAGGGAAAAATATGTCAAAAGAATAAGAACGTGCCGAATTGCACCCAACGGGAACACGATATCATGACACATCTATTGGAATTCTTTGACAGATTTTTTGGCGTATCCAATGGTGAATTTTAAACAAATGGAGAATATTATGGTTGATAAAAAACATACTATATTGAACTGGTTGAAAGATAATTGGTTCAAACTAGCTATCGTTGTTTTATTTATAGTTTTGATATGTGAATTAAGTGGCATACAAACAGAACTGCATAAAATCTATCGTTCTATGTAATGATAACAAGCAAAGATATAACAAATGCGAATTAAATCTGTCAATTCACATGATTTTTTGGGGCAAATAGTTAATGTTCAAATGGACAGACCGCTAGGTAGCAAACACCCTCAGCACGGATTTATATATGAGGTCAACTATGGTTTCATTCCGAATACCATATCTGGGGATGGCGAAGAACTGGATGCTTACGTTTTAGGGGTAGACCAACCATTAACAAACTTTACGGGCACATGTGTCGCGATTATCCATCGTACAAATGACGACGATGATAAATTGGTTGTTGTACCAAACGGACAAAAACCAACAGATGAATACATAGAACAAAAAACCGCTTTTCAAGAAAAATGGTTTAAACATACAATCATCAGATAAAAAACTCCCCCAGCTACAGGCAATATTCCTTGGTTCTATCTTATTATTCATCGTAAAAATAAGTCCATACGGGGCGTAACATCATACTCGCTTGGCCGCAATCTTCGCCCCATATTTCTGGGTCCAAATAATCACGGGGTTCTTGGCGTTTATTGTCCTGTATCGCGCTATCCGCACCATATAATAACAGTTCATTTAACAACTCTAAATCAACATTATGCAACACGCAATGGTGTAATGCATTTTGGCCGTTTTTATCCCTGTAATTGATATTATCGCAATTATGAATCATGTACTTCAAAATATTCACATCTATACCGGCATCTATTGCCGCAAGTAAATCCGACCCTGAAACGGGTTCGCCCATTCTGACATATCTGGCAACCTTGGCCAATATCTTTTTATGCTGATCTCGCCACTGCTTATCAATGGCTATGTGTTCTATTGGAAATACCGAGTACATTCCCTTTATCAAAAAATCTCTAACAAATGAATTGCCCCCTGTTTTTATCAGTTTTTCCCAATCGGTTTTATCAAACATGTCTTTTCTTATATTGCTTAATCTTTTTGTAAATTTTTGCCCGTCACACCCACATTCAGGGTCGCTTCCTGCTATACTTAATTCTTGATAAACAATGAACCACGATAACACGTCTAAACTGGTATTCAATATCTTTGCCTTGGTACGACCGGTAATATCTTTGAGTTGTTGTTCGTATAATGACGATTGGGTAATTTTTACCAGTTGTTGCCAATCATTATAATCAAAATTATTACGCCTAAACAAATATGCGGAATTTATTATTCTGACGGCCTTGCTAAATTGGTTTTTACCTACTTCCTTGGTCCAAGCATCACGCATGGACAAGAACACACGAACGTTTTCAGACATCTGTGTCATTTTGAACTCCTTTGGAGATGTTTGTTAAAAAAGTGGAAATTTATGTGGTACCAACCCCACACTATTTTTATAGTGCTTTTTCATGGGAATACAAGTCCCCAAAAACACATTCATATTTAGAATCGCGCACGTTTTAATAAATTGAATAAAATGGTTTGTATAGTATAAGAACTTATTTCTGTGGCTGATGCGCAATATGCTTTCGAATTTTCTCCGTACCCAGCATATGTTTTTCTATCAATAAGTTCTATTTGTTCACCTATTGCACCTTTGCGGGGTTGCCCAAAATCCAATGCGTGATGCATTTCATGGGCAAGATCAGCTATCATAAAACAAAAGAAATCGTTTGGTTCTTGATGTGTCTTTTTGATATTCGCAAAACATATACGTACAAATGATCCCCGACGGGCATACGGATGTTCGCTAGGTTTTTTATTAAATTCTTGTAAAATTTGGTTTTGCTGTTCTTTTGATATATTTATTGGACAACATAATTTATAACCAAAATCTTGAATACCAAACGTGACATCCAAACAAGATTCTGGTTTTATATCAGAATGTTCCCAATCAGCAACCAATTTCAAATCTATTTTACAATTATACTTTGCGCAAAAATCAGCATTCAACGCATTAAACAGTTTTTTATAAGCATCAAACACCGTACTTTCATTTGACTTTCTTGCAATGGCTACCAAATCTTTATGATTGTTCAACATTTTTATCCAATCAATTGCGAATTGTTTCGCCATTATTCCTGTATTTGTCGTGCCAAATTTAAAACGTTCGCAAATTTCTTTACACTCTGTTCCATAAAAGATAGTAAAAATAGCTTGCTATAGGAAAAATAATTGCTACAATAATCATGTAAAAACAAAGAGATATAGCAATTATGAATACGGAATTAGAAATATTATTGAACAGATTAACAAATGCAGAAAAAGAAGAATTAATTACTCGTTTAATGTTGGAAACACAACGTAGTAAATCACAACAGATTTTTAATGAATCTGCTAAAAATAATTCCAATTGCCCATATTGTAATTCTAACCATATTGTGAAAATTGGTAAATTGCATGGAAATCAAAG
>Ga0310696_10004438_pt1 | contig 17206 bp, 12 predicted proteins | sample AusTroGonzalo_MG_4_FD_203885 | JGI IMG/M metagenome (GOLD analysis project Ga0310696, IMG submission 203885) | Bovine rumen microbial communities from tropical cattle in Woodstock, Queensland, Australia - Gonzalo_02 (v2) (version 2) | ecosystem: Host-associated > Mammals > Digestive system >...
CCAGGTAATGGAAGCGATGGGCAGCGTACTGACGAACAAGTACGCAGAGGGCTATCCCGGTCATCGTTACTACGGCGGTTGCGAGATAGTGGATATAGCGGAGGAGATTGCCCGCGAGCGCCTCAAGAAACTTTATAATGCCGAGTACGTGAACGTACAGCCTCACAGTGGCGCCCAAGCTAATATGGCGGTCTTTATGGCCTGTCTCAAAGCCGGCGATACGTTCATGGGTCTGAACCTCAGTCACGGAGGTCACCTCAGTCATGGCTCGGCGGTGAACTTCAGCGGATTGATGTTCAACGCTATCGGCTATGATCTGAAAGAAGAGACAGGTCGTGTCGATTATGACGACCTGGAGCTGAAAGCGCGCACGCACAAGCCGAAACTGATTATTGCGGGTGCGAGTGCGTACAGCCGCGAATGGGACTACGCGCGTATTCGCCGCGTGGCAGATGAGATAGGTGCTATCTTCATGGTCGATATGGCTCACCCGGCCGGTCTGATTGCTGCGGGTCTGCTGGAGAACCCGTTGAAACACGCACATATTGTAACGAGCACGACCCATAAGACGCTTCGCGGTCCACGCGGAGGCGTGATTCTCATGGGCAAAGATTTCGACAACCCGTGGGGCAAGACAACGCCGAAGGGGGAAATCAAGAAAATGAGTGCTCTACTCGACTCTGCCGTTTTCCCCGGTACTCAGGGCGGACCGCTCGAGCACGTTATTGCAGCGAAAGCCGTTGCTTTCGGCGAAGCGCTGACGGAGGATTTCAAGACCTATCAGAAGCAAGTAAAAAAGAACGCGGCCGTTATGGCGCAAGCCTTTATGGACAAAGGCTACAAAGTGATTTCCGGCGGTACGGACAACCACTCGATGCTGATTGACCTGCGCACCAAATATCCGGACTTAACAGGCAAGGTAGCCGAGCAAGCGCTCGTCAGTGCCGATATCACAACCAACAAGAACATGGTGCCGTTCGACAGCCGCTCTGCCTTTCAGACCTCGGGTCTCCGCTTCGGCACACCGGCCATCACCACCCGCGGACTCAAGGAAGACAAGATGGACTGGATAGTGGATCTCATTGACCGCGTACTTGAAGGGGTTACGGGTTACGGGTTACAGGTTACGGGAAACTCTGTAATTGATATGGTGCGCGAAGAAGTGAACCGCGAGATGACGAAACATCCACTGTTCGCATGGTAAACAAAAAACTCCGCACGATGCGGAGTTTTTTATTAGTACTCTTTCTGCTTGCGGTAATGATTCGGAGTCAGTCCCGTATGTTTCTTCGTATACTGACAGAAGAAACTGGCATTGGGGAATTCCATAACCCGCGCAATCTCCCGGATTGGAAGCGTCGAGTTATGCAGATAGTGCTTAATCTCAGACACGGTGATATCAGCAATCCATTGTCCGGCTGATTTACCACTGCGCTCTTTACAAATCTCCGACAGGTACTTCGGCGTGATCTTCAACTCTTGCGCGTACCACTGTACCTCGCGTTTATGCGGGTAAGCCTGGAGCAGACGGGTGAACTCACGGAAGGTGTAATCACTCTGATTGGTATTCGGATGCGTGGCGCTACTGGGTAACACGTTGCCCAGTTTATCCAGATAATTGAGCATTTCCATCGTGGCGCCCTTCGCAATCTGACGAAGAATCTCTTTGCGATATTTCGTTATCTCCCCCTTCATTTGAAGTTCAAAAAGATGGAAATAAGTGTAGAAGAAGTCCCTACTTATTTCCGTTAATTGGAACGTAGGATGCTCCTTGAGATACTCCTGTTTAGCAAACCAGTTAGGTTCCATTCGGATATGGTCGAACATAATCCGATCAAAAATAGGAGCACTAACGGTTAACTGCTTGAAAGCAAAATCAGGAGACATACTGTACGGTCCGATTTCACGGCTGAAATCAGGCACTCTCACAAAGAGTTCACCGGGATTAATGCGAAACATAGCGCCATGGTAAAACACATCAATGTACCCTGCTTCGCAATAAAGCACGGTCATTGTTTGGCGGGACGAGGTGGTACGATTCTCACGGCAATACTTGAATCCTTCTTGCTCGTCGGTGAGAAAAATGTTTTCTGTAAATAACGTCATATGAGTAAATGATTTTTAAAAAGATTTCCCATAACTGCGACAAAATTACTACATTTTTTATAAATACACAAATTTTTCGCAAACTTTTTTGTATATTTCGCATTTTTTTTGTAATTTTGCAGCAAAATTACGTGTTATGTATGAAAAAATGGTTCATTTTGGCATTGGTTGTGCCCGTATTAATGAGTTGCGGAAAGAGTAATGAGCGTTTGCTCACTTCCGCCACCGGTTCAATTTACGAATGTCTCATCGTCGGCAATGATGCGCCGCGTGAAGCGGCAGCTCAAACGATGGGTGGAGACATGTACGGTTTGCCGCAAATGGAGGCTTATTTTACCGTCACACAGATTCCTGTCAGCCAATTCGATGACTTCCTCAAGTCCACCCGTAATATTTTATTATTAGACGTAAATCCGAATAAGTATACGCACATTAAAGTGCTCAAGTCGCGTGACATGTGGTCCACTCCGCAAGCGGTCATCCGTATTCAGGCTCCGAGTGATGAGGAGATGCTCAATTACTGGGCGGCCAACGGCGAAGCGGTCCGCGAATGGTTTGTGCGCGAAGAGTTAGCGCGACAGATCCGTTTCTATCGCGCGAGTACGAATAAGGAAGCACGCGCGATCCTCCAGAAACAAGGATACGACATGCTTATTCCTGAGGACTACATGTTAATTAAAAATGAAGAATTAAGAATTAAGAATGACCAGGTAGTAAATGTCCTCTGGTGCTGCAATAACAAAGGTCCGATGCGCAAAGACGTGGTGGTTTACAGTTATCCTTACACGGCTCAGGAGCAGTTCAGCAATGATTCGATTATTGCTATACGCAATGCCGTATTAGGCCAACTGGTTACGGCCCAAGTGCCCGGCAGTCACATGGGGACGGAATACAAACATTTCCCGCCGGTGAGCCGTTCCGTACCGGCTTTGCGGGACACCGTAGGCGGGTTCTACGCCATCGAGACAAGAGGTCTATGGAAGATTCTGGACGGTGAAGCGATGGGCGGTCCGTTCGTCAGCCTCACTCGTTTGGACCAGGTAAACGGTCGTGTGGTTACCGCAGAGGCTTTCCTCTACGCAGCAGGGCAGAAGAAACGCAATGCCTTGCGGCAGATGGAAGCGATACTGTACTCGCTCGAGATGCCGAATGAACGGTAAGAGGGAAGAGGTAAGAGGTAAGAGGTAAGAGGTAAGAGGTAAGAGGTAAGAGTTAAGAGGTAAGAGTTTTCCAACGTTTTAATCCGTACAGACAGTTAGCGCACCAGAAGACGTATTGCGCTGTCATACAGTAATCGCCGGCACGAAGCCATAGAGCAATACTTACAATATCTACAGCGAGCCAAATGAACCAATGCTCGCGATAAACGAGAATCATCAGTACCTGCGCCACGAGTGCAGGTACTGTCGTAAAAGCGTCCAGGTAGGGTTGCGTATCGTCCGTCCATGCAGCCAGGCCCCATCCTACCAGCCATGAACCCAGCGACGTCAGCACCACTATCAGCAGTATCGTCCGGAGCGTAAGAGAACGAGGAACAATCGTTAACCGGCTATCGGACTCCGACGACCGGTCATTCAGGTGTTTGCGCCATAGAAACACCCCGTACACCATGGTTCCGAAATAATAAGCGTTGATAGCTATCTCACCGTAGAAACGCTGCGTCCAGCAGAGGTAGGTATAAGTGATAACTTGCGCGAAACCGAATACATAGGTCAAGATATTTCCTTGCGAAGCCAAACAGACGGAGCAAATTCCGAGACAACCGCTTATCAGAGAGATGAGACCGCTGCTGCTGTCAGATGTGAGACCGCTTACGCTGTTTGATAAAACAAACGTAACGACTTGAATCAACAAGCCGAGCGCCAGAAAACCATAATCAAAAAATTTGGTTTTTGTCATTTATCTTTTCCTTGCCTTGGGCGCAGCTTGAATAAGTTCAGCCGGTTTGGATTCCGTCTGCGGTTTAGCGAGATAGTCCCATTCTTCCTCGAAATCCCAATTGGACTTGGTCGTTATCTTCTCCGGGAAATAATACACCGGCTCGGGTTGGCGTTTCTGCTCCCAGTTTCCCGTAGTCCATTTGCCGTTCCCGTCTTCGTCCATATACAACCGCATGTAATAGGAATCGGGTTTGAGGTACTCGAAGAGCGTGCCTTCGGGTTGGGCCGGAAAATCAAGAATCACTTCGTCTTTGTTTGAGAGCACCTGGATACGGGCATTAGGCAAGAAGGGATTCAGTTTGACGCGCAGTGTCGAATAGTCGGACAGCGATTTCAGTTCCAACGGATAATTTCCTTTGATATGCGTGATACCATAGACATCATATAGTGCGCCGCTATCCAATGCCAGTTCATACTTATTCCCCTCTTTGAGGTCCGCCAGAATCATCAGTTTGGTCGGCAGAGTGTCGTATGGCGCAATGGTGAAGGGTATCGGTTTCAGATTGTCCTCGGTGCGCTCGTACAGATGAATCGAATCTTTCTCTATGACTGCCAGCGGAGTTGTACAGCGGATAGTCAAGGTGTCATACAGTTCAAAACCTTTTCGAGCATTAGTTCTCAGCTCCAGCCGTCTGTTTCTATTCCGCCTTTCTTGTGCTTCTTTCATACGCGCCGTCATCTTCGGAGCCCGCCAGATAGCGCGGAGCGTATCTACGTACCATTCCAGGTTAAACAGGGAATCGGTGCGTCTGTAACGCGCCTCGAAGAACATCGAATCCTGCGCGATAGCGATACTGTCCGTGAGCCAAAGGTTCACCGTATCCCCTTTCGCGGAATACTGCGCATGTATATACGGCATCGGGTCTATCCATGCCGAATCGGTTTTGGCCGTGTCCACCTCGGAAGGACGTAACGCACGGATAGTAAGCGCACTATCCGGAGGAGCGGAGAAAAGAAGAGTCACCTTGTGCTGCTCTTCGCGGGCTGTTTTCTGCAGGTACAAACGTTGCTGTTCCTCTTTGAAGATGAAGATCGTAGAGAGCGAAGTATCCAGCGGCGAAACCGTCTCTTCTTTCCATCCTCTCGTCTCACCGACCGTCAACCGATAGTCACGGCTCACGTCGTCCAACGCATATATCCGATAGTTTCCTGGATGCATATTCCCTATCCGGAAGAAACCGGCAGAGTCCGTTTTGGCGATACGCAGGAACGGGGTGCGCTCGAAAGCACTGTCCGCGAGATTGTCATGAATACCCACCATGACACCTTTCATGGGATTTAATGTCTCGGCGTCATAAATAAATCCGCATGTCTCCAGCGTATCAATTTCGCTGCCAGTCGAGAAATAGTACGAGAAGCCGTGCAGCGGCACTTTCTCATGATAATCGCATACTGCGTCGCCGAAATCCAAGGTGTAAGTAGTACTGTCCCGCAAAGTGTCCTGAAACTGGATGATCAGTTTCTTTCCCCATACCTTGACGTCCGGAGGCGTCTGCTGGGGAGGAGACATCAGCAGGTTAGAGGATACGTCGTTTAGTTGCAGGTACTCATTGAAAGTCACCTCAATCCGTTTACCCTTGAATTCCAGCGTGCCCTGCTCCGGTTCAAAACGAACGGGCACCGGAGGTATAGAATCCTTCGGTCCTCCTTGCGGGCCGATACCGCGGTTCGCACAACTCGCCAGCAGCGCCGCCGCAATGATCATATATAATGCTCTACGCAGTAAAATCATTTTAACAATCTATCGGTTTCAGTTCGAAGCCCTGCTTCTGCAACCACTCGATGGCTTGCAGGAGCACCGCCAACATGCGTTCGTTCGATTTTATCGAATCATGGAAATTGATGATGGACCCCGGCCGTACTTCACGCTTGATCTGCGCCAGCATCGCTTCCGGAGTACGCGTGGGCTCGTAGTCCTTGGTCAATATATCCCAATAAATCAGTTTATAGCCCAGCCTATGCAACGCGACGCGTTGACATAGGGTTGCCTTGCCGTAAGGAGGCCTGACCAGAGACCGCTTCTTAGCCACAAGGGCACGATTAACTTCGTTTTCTGCGACAAGACCGGCTTCGGCTGTTTGGTAAGCTTCTTCCCATTTCGCCACATTCGCCATGTATTTTTTTAACGGGCAACGCCATCCCTTGAGGTGGTTGTAAGTATGGTTTCCAACGGAATGACCGGCTTTCACTACCTGCTCAAACACGTCGGAGTGCTTGTCGATATTCTCTCCCACCATAAAGAACGTAGCCTTTACCTTATACTTCGCCAGGATGTCTAACACCAAAGGTGTCACTTCCGGTATCGGGCCATCGTCGAAGGTGAGATAAACCGCTGTACCCATACGGAAAATTCCATACGGGTACAAACGTTGAAATATCGATTTGAAGAATTTCAAATTTCAAATATATGATTTTACCATGCCAGAGACGAAGCACCGAGGATGGCGGCATCGCTGTCTTTGAGGATAGAGATGGATACCGGTATCTTTCCTTTCCAAATCGGCATAAGGTTCGCATCCAGAGCCTCGCGAATAGGATCCATGATCCAATGTCCCGACTTGGTCAGACCACCGAAGAGGATGATGGCTTCCGGGGATGAGAAATGAACGAAATCCGCCAGTTTCTCTCCTAACAGACGGCCGGTATAATCGAAGATCTGTTTGGCAACAAGGTCCCCTTTCTCTGCCGCGTCAAAGACATCTTTGGAGGTAATATTATTGATATCGGCTACATTGCGTAGCAATGTCGGTTGGGTTGTAGCAGTCACTATTTCTTTTGCCGTACGGGCGACACCCGTTGCCGAAGCATATGCTTCGATACAGCCTTTCTGACCGCATCCGCAGAGACGTCCGTTACCGGAATGGTCTATTTTGCAGTGACCTAACTCACCGGCGAAGCCGTCATGCCCGTAGAGCAGTTTGCCATCAATGACGATACCCGAACCAACACCGGTGCCGAGGGTGATGACAATGAAGTTTTTCATGCCACGTGCCGAACCGTAAATCATCTCACCTTGTGCGGCAGCGTTGGCATCGTTGGTAATCGTACATTTGACTCCCATCCGCTCGCTGATGAGTTTGGCGAAAGGAACGACGCCTTTCCATGGGAGGTTCGGAGCCTGCTCGATGCAGCCCGAATAGAAATTGGCATTCGGCGCACCGCAACCTACACCTACGATATCGCTCATTGACAATCCTTCATCCTCCACCAGTTGTTTCAAACCCTTGCAGAGCACATCGCAGTATTCGTCAATATCCGGATACTGCTGCGTAGGAATAGAGCTGCTGCGCAATACCTGACCTTCGTCATTAACTAAACCGAACTTGGTACCTGTACCACCCAAGTCGATACCTAATGCATATTTTTTCATAATATCAAAATTTAAAATGTCAACTATCAAATGTCAATTGTCGATTTAATCGACCTTAATGTCTTTGTTCACATTCTCGCTGCCCCAGATAGCGTAGTAGAGAATGAAAGCTACGCCGAGTACGGGAACGATATAACTGATAAGACAGTTATGCGCCGCTACGAGACTCTGTATGTACGGGACAATGCCGCCGCCGACTACCATCATCATAAAGATACCGGAAGCCTTGGCGGTATACTTGCCGAGTCCCTCGGTAGCCATATTGAAGATGGAGGTCCACATTACAGACGTGCAGAGACCGCAGAGCACAAGGAGCGTAGAAGCCAGCGGGACATCGATTACTTCGCCTTGTACGATACTCTTCGTCATGATACTGTCACCTATACACATGGCAGCCACCATCAGCGCAATCGCTGCCGAAGCAACACAGATGACCATCGTGCGACTGCTGACCTTGCCACCTATAGCGGAGCCGATGAAACGGCCTACCAGCATGAGTATCCAGTAACGGGCTGCAATAAAACCGGCGGCTGCAAAACCGACTCTGGGGTTCAAATAACTGATAAGCGTAGCCGGGATACCTATTTCCACACCTACGTAGAAGAAAATGGCTATCACACCTAATGTCAGATGCCGGAAAGCCCAGGGTGTACGCTCGTAAGTCACTTTCTTTCCTGCGCCGGCCGGTTCGGCAATAGGTGTCAGACGAATAATCAGATAAATAACTGCGAATACGGCCATTGCAATATAAAGTACAATATTCACATCATCAATCTCTTTTCCGGAAAGACTCTCGCCGACAATCGCGCCAACCAGCATCGGCGTAAGTGCACCGGAGAGCGAGTTCAGCGTTCCGCCGACCATATTCAACTGGTTGCCTCGGTTACCGCCTCCGCCTAACAAGTTCAGCATCGGGTTAACTACTGTATTCAGCATGCAGACGCAGAAACCGCCTAACAACGCGCCGAACAGATAAACGTAAAAACTATCTACCACGCCACTGAACCACTGCACGGTAATGCCGCAGAAGCCGAGGAAAATAGCAGTCAGAGCCGTTCGCTTGTAACCGTACTTCGCCAGAATGTTTCCCGCCGGGATACCCATGATAAGATAAGCAAGAAAATTGAAGAGATTACCTAACATACCCATCCGCTCTGCCTGCGCCGGGTCTGTGAACGATGCGCCCCAGATTTTTCCTACCGGAGCCGCCAGATTGGTGACAAACGAAATCATTGCGTAGAGAAACATCATCGCAACGATTGTGATAATTGTCAGAGAATTAGATTGTTTGTTGCTCATAATATAAAATTTTCAATATCTGATTTTCAATCTTCACTTTTCAATGTCTTTTCCAAGAAAAGAAGCACTCTGTTATGCATATGCAAAGCATTGTTTCCTTTGCGCAGGAAATGGTTGTCATCCGGGTACAGCTGCATCTCAAACTGCTTGTCTGCACGGACGAGTGCATCTATATACTGCATCGTATGCTGCACGTGTACGTTGTCGTCTCCGGTACCGTGAATAATAAGCACGTTTCCCGTCAGGTCCTTGGCGCGGGGGATGAGCGAAGCCTCGTTATAGCCGCGTTCGTTCACCTGCGGTCGGCGCATGTATCGCTCGGTGTACGCGCTGTCGTACAGTTTCCAATCGGTCACGGGTGCGATTGCCACACCTGCCTTGAACGGATGGTCTTTCTGACTCATCGTCATCAGAGTCTGGTAGCCGCCGTAGCTCCAGCCGAGGATGGCCATGCGGTCTCCGTCTATATCGGGTCGCCGCGCCATATAGTTCGCCGCAGCGATTAGGTCTTTCGCTTCTTTGGTGCCCAACGACATATAAGTCTCGTTACGCCATTCCCTACCCTTGCAATCCGAACCACGCGGATCCACAATAAGCACAGCGTATCCGGCTTCCACGAGCGCATATTCAAAGCGCTTGCGCCAACGGTTAAGCACACGCTGGCTCTGCGGACCCGAATAGTGCATGACGACCAATGGTGATTGATGATTAGTGACTGGTGATGGTAGGAGCATCGCTTCCAACATCCGGCCACTCCCGTTGGGTATCTGCATCAACTGCGGTTCAGGAAGGTTGTTGGCCTGCCATGCTGCGCGCACATCGGCGTTGTCTTCACAGGTCTCTACATTCGTTATCTTCGTGCCTTTGAGATAATGCAGGAGATAAGTGGGAGGCGTGTCAAAATCCTGATAGCAAAGCATCATCCGCTTGCAGTCTTTGGAGAAACGGGCACTGTTCATACCATCTCCGGAGGAAAGTTGAGTAATAGTGACAGCCGGTTTCTTAAACGAGAGGGCATAAATTTGTCGTGATGCAGGCGTCGGAGCGGCCTGGTAAAACAGAGTTTGTGCTACTTCATCGACAGCATACAGCGCCGTCACATCGAGGCCATCCGGAGTGAGCTCTCTCTGCTCCATGCCTTGCGCATTATAGAGATAAGCCCTGCGCCATCCGTCTTTCTCGCTCAGCACAATGAAGCGTCCGTCCGCCAGCCACTGCCACTCGTCAAAGAGGGTGTAATCCACGAAATATTTCTTTGACTCTTCTTTATAGATCGGATGGCAAACGGTTGACTTGGCATTGCAGCCGAACACCTCCATCTTTGTCTGGTCTCTGTTAACGCGCAGCACAATCAGCTCGCCGTTTTCCGTCCAACGCAGGCGCGGAAAATAAAAGTCATTGACTCGCTCACTGGTCAACTCGTTAATCGTCAATATTCCTTTTGTAGCGACGTCATAGACACAGACAGAAGCCTTGGCGTTGCGGCAACCGGCTTTGGGATAACGGAGTGAATCCAAGGCAGGATACTGCGGATATTTTATATCCGAGCTTTCATTTCCCAAATATTTTTCCCATGAGAAATTAGGCACTTCCGTCTCGTCCAGTCGCACAAAAGCCAATTGTTTGGAATCGGGCGACCAAGCGAAAAGGACAGTTGTGCCGAACTCTTCTTCGTACAACCAGTCGGCGATGCCGTTGATGATGTCCGTATTCGCATCTTTGGTCACCGCTACTTCGGTGCCGAAATCGAGTTTGTGGATATAGAGATTATTGCCGATGGCGAACGCCACGTATCGACCGTTAGGCGACATCACTGCATCCCGACCCCGGACATCTGCCTGTCCGGTGATGCTCTCGCCGAGACGTTTGCGCGTATGACGCATGGTATCGATGATAAACCAGTCGGCAGTCTGCGAACGACGGAAGATAGACTCTTCGTTCTCACTCTCCAGGCGATAACGAGTTCCGGTGCTTTCGTCTTTCGACGTTTGACTTGCCACTTCCAAGATACTGTCCTGCTCCGCAACGGACATCATCTTCGGATTATAATCGCCGCCTAAAATGCCCGGTAGTATCGCTAATATTAACAATAATCCTTTCATCTTTCATTTTTCATTTTTAAATACTTCCTGCCGTCTTTTATTATCAGGTCGTATGCTCCGAAATGCATCACTACGCTTTCCCCGTTGCTCCGTGCCGCAGGTACTGTATCTATGTCCATAGGCGTCTCGGGGTGACAGGTATAGGTCGCACCTTGAGGTGCTTGTTTGACAGGCAGTAATGCCATCGGCGAGTTCACCGGTGTTGCCTCCAATAATCCGGCATAAGTTACCATTGTTCCTGTTCCTTGACTAATATCCAGAACATTCAGCCAAAATATATAGTTCTTTCCGTTAATTGTCGTATAGAAGAGCGTCTCGTCGCCGTTGTGATAAACCCGCCAGGGCGAGCTGCTATCGGCCATCGATTTGCCGGAATGTCCTATAGGTGTGTTCGTCTCCTTGTGTACGATATATGCCGTATCTTTGGAGTCGGGAAACGTGATTGTGTACACTTGAGCAGGGTTAGACGGGCTGACCTTTCCGCTCGTCATTTTGCCGTCATTCGGCACCCCCGACAACGCCGTGTTATTGTCACGGTTCACATAGAGATAGTCCCCCGATTCCAAGTCCGTTGCATAAACTTTTTCCCCATTGGGGTCGTAGTGGTAAACCGCCCAAAGGGAACAATCCGAACTCGGATAGTATTTGGAACCGGCAGAGTAGATATTCGGCGGTGTCGTTATCGCCCAGAACTCCGTTTCGCTCCATCCAATGAAATGCCAATCGGCCGTATCCTTGCTCTCCGGCAGTATTACTCCTGCCCCGCCCTGCGTTTCTGTCAGTTCTCCCTGCTTCTGCACGCCTCTCATCAGCGTCACGGTACGGGGCGCACCGGCACTGTAGGTAATGACATATTTCCAAATATACAGCGAGTTGGCGGTACCGGTGAGACGAATAGTCAACACATCCACGCCTTCGTACGCCTTGTCCAGCAGGGATACAGGATGATAATCGACGTTGTCGAAACTTCCGTACCAGTCTTTGAGGCTGCCCTCCTTGGAACCAATTTTCTTCTCTCCGGCGAACACCTCAAACACCCCGGCTCCGGCATCCTTGTTCGACTTGAGCCATACCTCTATTTTCTCCACCGTGATGCCGCCTAACTTACTGAGGCATAACACAGCCTCGTCCCCGGCACGCACAGTTCCTTTCTGATAGGAACAGGCATAAGTCCCCTGCATGCCTTCGGGCATTGTACCTTCTCCGGAGGCGGAATTTTTACTGTCCACCGTCCAACTCATTACGCTCAATAATATCAGCAGCAGGCTCATACTTGCACGATTATCTCATTTCCACACCTTTGTAGTAAATAACGGCTGCAAAGGTACTACAAAAATCGCACATACGCAAATTTTTTTTGTATTTTTTCGCAAAAGCGTAAGAGTATGGCGGGTGAATAGAGACTATACTGTATCGCTCAAAGAGCGGGGACTTATAACGAGAATGTAAAATGTTGCCACTCGGATTCTCCTACATCCTCACTTGGCGAAGCGCTGTTATTCCAAAATTTAATGTAATATTTATAACCGCCGTTTTGCTTGATATGCATTTCGGCATGAGGCATAAACAGAACAAAATCTTCATACAGTGCATGGTCGTAACCGGGCTTAAAACTTTCCCCGCAAGAGACCTTTCCGTCTGTTGTGCAGTATGAGCCATTTTCATCAGTTAGGGCAGTCCCTTCCTCTGTATAGAAATAAGCTACCGCTCTGCATGACTTGGATTTTAGGTTATATGTATGCATCTTAAGATGAATTTTCATACCTTTTTTACTATCCTCATACACATTGTGATCCACCCATAGTTTCTCTATCTCGACCGAGGGTTTCCCTGTTTGCTTAAGATTAATTCTGACCGTTTTGGAGCCCGTCTTGTTTTTTACGTTAAAGTAATCGGACTTGTCTTCGGAAGAAGTATTTGGAGAGACGGTAATCGTCAGTTTGTTTCCGTTAGTGGTCACCTCGTACATGTCTGCCACCGGATGCTCAACCTCCCACGCCGTATTCGCATTAACCGTTATTGTCCTCTTACCTCCTTTTGCATCAAAAGAAAGATTTGTACTGCTGACTGTCAGTTTTACGTCCATTCGATCCTGGTTAATCGTAACAGTTTTGTTTTTTCCGATTTTGGGCCTGAGTTCAAACGTTAATGTACGATCTTCTTCCGAATTGTTCGGAGACACATCCAGTCTGTAACCGCCGTTTACCTTTCGGGCAGCATGAGTCGAAGCCACCTCTTTTATATCCCACCACCAATCACTCAGTTTGGTGCCGAATAAAGGTCCATAAACATTGACTTCTCCGAAATAATCATCCAGTCCGTTCGCTTCACAATTCACCACTACTTGTGTATTGCTGAAATACAGGCCATGGGAAAATAATATGAACAACATCCACAAGACGGGCAAAAGCACAATGCCGCCTACTATCATCGCCACCCTTTTCTTCTCCTTGGCGGAATTATTACTTTTATTATCTGTTCGGGGTATATTATTCTCGGGAAAGGCAGGGATTTCTCTTTTTGTAGAATGATACTCTTTGGTATCTATTGATTGCTTCTTGCTTGCCCATTCTACCAGGGTTTCCGCTTTTGGCCTGTCCCATGTTTCAGGAGCCAGCATGGACTCAATCACATAGCGCAATTGCTTGGAAATCGGCTCTGTGATTTCGGGAATTTCTGCCCCTACCTTTTGCATGCCTCCCCCCATTTCTCCGAAAGGCACATTCCCCGTAATCAATTCATACACCGTGGCGCCCAAAGACCATATATCACTTGCTTTGATGGGTGCCGGATGGTCGCTAAACCGCTCCGGTCCCATGTATTCTATTGTTCCAGAAGAAACAGCACCACCTATCACACTTTTGCGAAGTGTACTGCGGGCTTTGGTTGATATGCCGAAATCAGTAATTACATAGTTGCCGTTATCATCTATCAGGATATTGTCGGGCTTAATATCCTGATGAATAATATCATTCTCATGCAGGTACGCTAAACCAGCTGCCACATCATGAATAAGTTTCCAAATTTCTTCTTCTGACATTTTGCCGATTCGCTTAAAAACGGAACCTTGCGAACAAAATGGCATAATAAGGTATGGCATGCCTTCCCATGCGTCCACATGAGCAGGTTTAAGCAGGTTCGTGTGATTGAGATTATATACTCCCGCCAACTCTGCACTAAAATCAGCCAAGCCGTCCGAATCCATTCCTTGTCCGGGAGCGTACACTTTAATAGCGATGTCAAGTTTCGTGTAACTGTCTTTAGCCAGCCAAACCTCGCTAAAGCCACCGCGTCCGAGCAAACGAACCAATTGATATCGTTTATCAAATAACGTATTTTCCGTAAGCCGCATAGAATAAATATTTATTTTCCCTTTTTCGGGAGATTGGAATCCGTATTCAATCGGTTAGACAACTCATCCAGCGTTTTCTGCATCTCATCCAGTTTTATGATGAGGTCATCGTTATTATCGGCAACCATGGCATCCACGAAAACGGAGTTTATGAACGACATACCGATAATGCCGCCGAAAATAAGCAAAGTACAGAAATAAATCCTCACGCACTCGGCTGCGATGGTCGATCCTCCATAGTATGCTGCGACGGCATTGGGAATCTCATACCATCCTTCAACGGTACAAATCTGAAAAACCGCATAAATAGAGCGGATAGGCGTTTGGAAATGTTCGGGGTCAGCATCCCGGAAGAGACTACAGTTGATCAGTCCGAAAATGATAATGATGACAAAGAAACTGAGCAGAATAGCGTACGAATCGCGCATAGCCGCCTTGAAGCCCTTCACCACCTTGCTGAAATTAGGGAAGAAATGCAGGACACGGAAGAAGCGCAGGATACGTAACAGTCTGAGAATCATCAAGAACGACAGCTGCATCATATCAATCGGGATAAGCAGCTCCAGCAGAGACGGGAAAGAGAGAATAGTAAGCAACCCGTCCAGTCGGTTCCAACCGTCCTGCCAGTATTCGCGCACGCCGTACTCAACGTGCTTTACAATCATCTCAATCGTAAAAATCAGCAGGCATAAGGCATCCAAAACAGATAGACAGGTATTGGTATAACCGTCCACCTGCGCATAAATGACGCAAGAGTTAACGAGAATGACCGCAAGGATAAATCTGTCATTCAGGAATAATTTGAAAAAATTCTTCATATGCCAAATGTTCCGGGTGCAAAGGTAGTGTTTTTTTCTGATATATGCAAATAAATTTGCAGAAATAAGCCGAAACTGCCAAATTGGCAGACTTGTGAGCGTGGCACGGGAATTGAAGATATGAGAACTGAGACCGCTACGCTGCTAGATCGGCCTGCGGCCTGTTAGATGTTAGATATAAAATTCAAAGCATATGAGTAAAGGTAATATCGGGGTGACGTCGGATAATATTTTTCCGGTCATCAAGAAATTTTTGTATTCAGACCACGAGATTTTTCTTCGTGAGTTGATTAGCAACGCCGTTGATGCGACAACGAAATTAAAGACGCTGTCATCGGTGGGCGAAGTGAAAGGTGATTTAGGCGATTTGCGCGTACGCGTAAGTATAAATAAAGAGAAGAAGACGCTGACGGTGAGCGACCACGGTATCGGCATGACCGCCGAAGAAGTGGACAAGTTTATCAACCAGATTGCATTCTCGGGTGCGGAAGAGTTCCTGAACCAATACAAAGACAAGGCGGAAGCCATCATCGGTCATTTTGGTTTAGGTTTCTACTCGGCATTCATGGTGTCGAAGAAAGTGGAGATCTTCTCGCTAAGTTACAAAGAGGACGCGAAAGCCGTTCATTGGAGCTGCGAGGGTTCTCCGGAGTACACGATGGAAGACACGATCAAGGCCGAGCGCGGTACAGATATCGTGCTGCATATAGACGATGAGTTCCCGCAGTACTTAGAGGATGCAACTATCGAAGGGCTGCTTAAGAAATACTGCAAGTTCCTGCCGGTAGAGATTGCTTTCGGCAAGAAGAAAGAGTGGAAAGACGGCAAGCAGGTCGAGCTCGACGAGGAGAATATCATCAATGATATTAACCCTGCATGGACACGCAAGCCGGCTGACCTCAAGGATGAGGACTACGACAAGTTCTACCATGAGCTCTATCCGATGCAGATGGACGAACCGTTGTTCCATATTCACCTCAATGTGGACTATCCGTTCAACCTGACGGGTATCCTGTATTTCCCGAAGATCAAAACCAACTTAGATGTACACCGCAATAAGATTCAGTTGTATTGCAACCAGGTCTATGTCACTGACGAAGTGGAGAACATCGTACCGGAGTATCTGACGCTGCTTCACGGCGTGATTGACAGCCCGGATATCCCGCTGAACGTCAGCCGTTCGTATCTGCAGTCTGATAACAACGTGAAGAAAATCAGCGGCTACATCACCAAGAAAGTGGCTGACAAGTTGGCAGAGTTGTACAAAGCCGACAAGGATGAGTTCGCCAAAAAATGGGACGATATCAAGATGTTCATCCAGTTCGGCATGCTGACCGATGAGAAGTTCTACGAGAAAGCAACAGGTTTTGCGCTGTACAAGAACCTGGACGGCAAGTACGCTACATTGGACGAGTACAAAGAGAATGTCAAGGATACACAAACAGACAAGGACGGAAATCTGGTGCTCCTCTATACCAACGATCCGGACGCCCACTACACCTATATCGAGCGTGCGAAAACGAAGGGTTATGACGTACTGCTGATGGACGGCGAACTCGATGTACATATCATGAGCCAAGCAGAACAAAAGAACGAAAAGTTGCGTTTCGTGCGTATTGATTCTGACATCATCGAGAACCTGATCAAGAAAGAGGATACCGCTAAAGACGAGTACTCCGATGAGCAGAAAGAAGGTCTGCGCAAGGCTTTCGAGACACTGCTGCCGGAAAATGACAAACTGAAATACTACGTCTCTTGTGAGGCAGCAGCAGCCGACGCACTTCCTGTCTTCCTGACGCAGAACGAATTCATGCGCCGCATGAAAGAAATGTCAGGTCACCAGCAAGGCATGTCTTTCTACGGCCAGATGCCGGACAGTTACAACCTCGTGCTGAATACGAATCACCCGTTGATTCAGGAGTTGGTTGGCAAAGAGACCAGCGAGCAGGTCAACGAGGAAGTGGAGAAAGACGGCAAAAAAGAGACCGTCGTTAAAACGGTCTATTCATTGGCGAACGAGGATGAGCGTCTCAAACAACTCATTGATATCGCACTCCTGGCAAGCGGTCAACTGAAAGGTGAAGCGCTGGCCAAGTTCGTCAATCGGTCTGTAGAGCTGCTATAGGGTTTACAGGTAATATCTGTATAGCAAATCCCCCGCCGGATGCCATCCATATATGGAAGGTATCGGCGCAGCATACTTCCGCTTCTTCGGACAC
>Ga0310696_10004440_pt1 | contig 17199 bp, 11 predicted proteins | sample AusTroGonzalo_MG_4_FD_203885 | JGI IMG/M metagenome (GOLD analysis project Ga0310696, IMG submission 203885) | Bovine rumen microbial communities from tropical cattle in Woodstock, Queensland, Australia - Gonzalo_02 (v2) (version 2) | ecosystem: Host-associated > Mammals > Digestive system >...
GCCCGCGCGAACCGCTACATGGTGGTGCAGGATCCGCTGAAGGTGAAGATCACCAACTGGCCGGAAGGCCTCGTGGAGTGGTACGACTGCCCGCTGAATCCGGCCGAGCCGGAAGGCGCCACCCGCAGGGTTCCTTTCACGGGCGAGCTGTGGATCGACCGCGCCGACTTCATGGAGGATGCGCCGAACAAGTTCTTCCGCCTCAAGCCGGACGGCGAGGTGCGCCTGAAGTACACCTATATCATCAAGTGCGAGAAGGTCGTCAAGGATGCCGCCGGCAACGTCGTGGAGCTGGAGTGCAGCTATGACCCGACCACGAAGCCGGGCGGCGGCGAGTGGCGTTCCGTCAAGGGGACGATCCACTGGGTGTCCTGCGCCCACGCCAGGGAGATCGAGCTGCGCAACTACGACCGCCTCTTCACGCTGGCCGACATGAGCCAGGTGCCGGAGGACAAGGACTACAAGGATTTCCTGAATCCCGAGTCGCTGACTCTTGGCCGCGGCCTCGCGGAGCCGGCCCTGCTGGAGGACGCCTCCGGCATCGCCGTGCAGTTCGAGCGCACGGGCTATTATGTCAAGGATAAGGATTCGACGCCGGAGAAGGCCGTCTTCAACAAGACCGTCTCCCTGAAGGATTCGTATAAACCGGAGTAGCGGGCATCATGCCACCTTATTCTGAGAGTTCCAGCCAGCGCTCCTCGCGCTGGCTGATTTCGTTCATCAGCGTCTGGATGCGTTCCGAGGCGGCCTGGAGTTCGGCGTAGGGGAGGGTGCCGCTGCTCATCTTCGCCTCGAGCTCCGCTTTCTCGGCCTCGAGTTGCGGCAGTTCGGCCTCGATGGCTTCCAGCTCGCGTTGCTCTTTCCAGGTCAGCTTACGCGGTTTGCTGGAAAGGCGGCCCGGTGTGCCTGCGGCTCGGCGTCCATCCTCGCTTTCCGCTGACGCGGAAACCGGATTCGGCGCCACGAATCCTGCTGCGGCTGAGCCTTCGCTTTTGGGCGCATCCGGCGCCGCTCTTTTTCCGCTTAACCGCTGATTCTTCTCCAGGTCGCGGATGTACGCGCGATATTCGGAGAAGGAGCCGATGAAGTCTTTGACGAGGCCGTCGCCGCAGAAGACCAGCAGGTGGTCCGTGACGCGATCGAGGAAATGGCGGTCGTGGCTGACGATCAGCAGGCTGCCCTGGAATTCCTTCAGGTATTCTTCGAGGATGTTGAGCGTGACGATGTCGAGGTCGTTGGTGGGCTCGTCGAGGATGAGCAGATTCGGCTCCTGCATCAGGATGGTCAGCAGATAGAGCCGCCGCTTCTCGCCGCCGGACAGGCGCTCCACCCGCGTGGAAAGCATGTCGTGCGGGAAGAGGAAATGCCCCAGCAGGCGCGTGTCCGGAACGATGTCCAGCACCGTGTCGTCCGGCGCGAAATCCATTCCCTGCTGGCGGTAGTAGCCGATCTTCAGGGTCTCGCCGCGGTCGATGACGCCGCTGTCGGGCGCGACGGCGCCGGTCAGCAGGTCGAGGAACGTGCTCTTGCCCACGCCGTTGCGGCCCACGATGCCGATGCGGTCGCAGCGCTGGAAGTTGTAGGTGAAGTCCCGCAGCATCGGGATGCCCTCCCAGTCGTAGCTGACGCCCTTGCAGTTGATGATCTTCCCGCCGAGGCGGGAGGCGTTCCCCACACCCTCGAGGGTGATCTGCTTAGTCGTGTAGACCTGCGAAGCGCGGTCCGCCAGCTCGTGGAAGGCGTTGATGCGGTACTGCGCCTTGCCGGTGCGGGCGCAGGGCGTGGCGTGGATCCATTCCAGCTCGCGGCGCAGCAGGTTGCGGACCTTGTCGGTCTCGGCGTTGTAGTGCGCGATGCGCTCGTCGCGCTTCTCCAGGTAGTTCTGGTAGTTTCCCTTATAGATGTAGACGGCGCCGTGGTCCAGCTCCATCACGGTGTTGCAGACGCGGTCGAGGAAGTAGCGGTCGTGCGTGACCATCAGCAGGGTGCAGCGGCTGCGCTTGAGGTAGCTCTCGAGGAACTCGATGGCCTCGATGTCCAGGTGGTTGGTGGGCTCGTCGAGGATGAGGAAGTCGGCCTGCAGGGCCAGCAGCTCGCTGAGCGCCACGCGCTTGACCTCGCCGCCCGAGAGGGCGGACATGGGCTTGGACAGGTCCGGGAGGCGGAAGGACGTGAGCAGCTCGCGCACGCGCTGCCAGTAGTCGCGCAGCTCCTCCTCGTGGAAGCCGGCCGTCATGCGCCGGCTGGACCGGCGGATCTGCTCCTCGACCGGGAGCGCCGGGTCGTAGTCGTATTCCTGCTTGAGGAAGGCGATGCGGATGTCCTTCAGGAAGAGGATGCGCCCGCCGGAGTCGGACTTGTCCTCCCCGGCGAGGATGCGCAGCAGCGAGGTCTTGCCCGTGCCGTTGGGCGCGATCAGGGCAATCTTGTCGCCTTCGTTGATGTTGAAGCCGATGTGCTCGAAAAGGATCTTGGGGCCGTACGCCTTGGAGATGTTCTCGATCTGGAGGTAGCTGGGCATACTACATCAGACCCAGCACGCGGGAGCGGGACAGCAGGCAGTCGCCGACCGAGGCGGCCTTGCGGCCCAGCTGCGAGAGGACGATGGTGGTGTCGGCGGAGACGCGCGGCAGGGAGAGGCGGTTGACCGCCGTCTTGATCGGGAGCAGGAGGTAGTCCTTGCCGACGATCAGGCGGCCGCCGATGACCACGAGGCCCGGGTTGAAGACGTTCAGCACGCCGGAGATGCCGCGGCCGAGCGTGTCGCCGATCTGGCCGATGGCGTCGATGGCGAGCACGTCGCCCTCTTCGACGGCGCGCAGGATTTCGTCCAGCTCGACGTCGCCCTTGCGGTTGAAGGTGTCGGCCATCGAGGAGGCCTGGCCCTTCTTCAGTTTCTCTATGATCATGCGGTGCAGCGCGGAACCGGAGGCGCCCGTCTCGAGGCAGCCGACCTTGCCGCAGCGGCAGATGATGTCGTTGTCGAGGACGGGGAAGTGCCCCAGCTCGCCGGAGTAGCCGGACTTGCCGTAGTAGAGCCTGCCGTCCATGATGATGCCCATGCCGAGGCCCCAGCTGACGTTGATGAAGATCATGTCCGGGTCGGCCTTCTTGCCGAGCGACATGAATTCGCCGTAGGCCATGGCGCGGGAGTCGTTCTCGATGGTGACGGGAACGTTGAATTCCTTCTGGAAGATGCTGCCCAGGGGGAGGTCGTCGCTGACGAAGTAGGTGAGGCTGTAGCCCTTCTCGGGGTTGACGCGGCCGGAGAGGCTCACGCCCACGCCGAGCACCTTGATCCAGGGAATGCCGCTGGCGATCACCTGGTCCATGACCATGCGGCACATGGTGCGGAAGGAGTTTTCGTTGGCCACGAGCACGAACTCGATGTCCTGGATATAGGAAATGACCTTGCCCTTGAAATCACTGATGGCGATGTGGAAGTGGTGGCGCGCCACGTCCACGCCCACGAAATAACCGGCGTCCGGGTTGAGGCCGTACACGCTGGGACGGCGGCCGCCGGAGGTGCCCACCTTGCCCTCGTCCTTGAGGAAATCGTCCTCGATGAGCTCGGAGACGAACTTGGTGATGGTAGGTACACTGATCCCCAACGCCTTGCTGAAATCGGCGATGCTGAAGTTGTTGTGCGTGATGCACAAACGCAAGATCTCACGCTTGACCGCGGCGCTTTTGCCGGAGGTGTCGTTGAGGAAGGAAGAGGTCATTTCGGTTCGGTTTTTCAGTGATGTGCAAAAATATAAAAGTTTTCCGTATATTTGTCATAATTTTTGAAGAAATTTAATAATGTCTTCTGGAAAATTCTTCAGATGGCTCCGTGAACGCCGCCTTTCGATCCGGACGAAGCTTATTCTGAGCCTCTCTTCGATCGCCGCGATCCTGCTGGTCTCCCTCCTGATTTCCGTGATGGAGTACTCCGGGATGAGCAACTACGTATCCGACCTGATCGCGGACGATATCAGCAGCATCAACGTGGCCAACCGACTGGCCGACATGAGCAATACCTATAACCTGCAGATCCTGGAAGTCATCGGCGACGAGACCTCCCTGCGGGTGCCCGCCTTTGACGACGAGTACTTCAAGTCGCACTGCGATTCGCTCCGTTCGAGCGTGCCGTCGAACCAGGTGAAGCCGCTGGCGGACTCGGTGATGTATTCCTATTCCGCCTACATGCTGACCTCGCTCGAACTCGAGGACGTGCTCCAGTCGGACTTCATCGATTCGCGCTCCTGGTATTTCGAGCGGCTGCAGCCGCGCTACGACCGGCTCCGCACGGACCTGAACACCCTGTCGGAGGCGATTTACCAGGACCTGGCGAAGAACTCCGCCACCTTCGAGGGCGGGTTCTACCGGAGTATCATTCCGGGCATCGTGGCGGTGGGCGTGGGCCTGCTGCTGGTGGTGATGCTGCTCTTCTTCCTGCTGGCCTTCTACGTGAATCCGCTCTACAAGATGCTGGACGGGCTGAACGCCTACCGCTCGCAGGACAAGAAATATTCGGTCAAGTTTGACGGCGACGACCAGCTGACACAGCTCAACGAAGGGATCTCCGAACTGGCCAACGAGAACCGCCAGTTCCGCAGCCGGATCAAGATCATGGGCAAGAAATGAACTGGAAGGTCATCAGCAGGAACATCGGTTACGCCCTCCTCGTCAGCGCGCTCTTCATGCTGCTGTCGGTGGGGGTTTCGCTCGTGGACGGGGGAGACTCCGCGCATGCCGCGCTGATCATTTCCTTCCTGATCACCTTCATCGTGGGCATCTTCCCCTTCATCTTCGTGAAGGAGACCCCCGCGATCACGCTGAAGGAGGGTTACGTGATCATCTTCCTGTCCTGGCTGCTGTCCTTCATCTTCGGCATGCTGCCGTACGCCCTGTGGGGCGGTCCGTTCACGCTGCAGAACGCCTGGTTCGAGTCCGTGAGCGGCTTCACGACCACGGGCGCGACCATCCTGGACGATATCGAGGCCCTGCCGAAGAGTCTGCTCTTCTGGCGGGCGTCCACGCACTTCATCGGCGGCTTGGGAGTCGTGGTCTTCCTGCTGCTGCTCATTCCGGGCTCCAACCAGATGAAGATGCGCCTGACGAACATGGAGCTGACCTCGCTGTCGCGGGGCGGCTATTCCACGCGGACCAACAAGACGGTCTATATCTTCGCCTTCGTGTACCTGGGCATCCTGATTGTCTCGTTCTTCTCCTACATCCTCGCCGGCATGTCGGTCTTCGACGCGGCCTGCCACGCGATGAGCGTGAGCGCCACGGGCGGATTCAGCACGCGCAACGCCTCCATCGCCGCCTTCGACTCCCGCTGGATCGAGGGCCTCACGATGCTGTTCATGTACCTGTCCTCGCTGCACTTCGGCGTCATCTACCTGTCCGTCATCACGCGCTCCAACAAGCCGTACGACAACCCGGTGGTGAAGTTCTACACCTTCTGGGTGCTGATCATGGCTTTCATCGTGGGCGCCGGTCTGCGCGGAAACGGGATCTGCCCGACCTGGGGCAACGCCCTGTGGAACGGCCTCTTCGAGACGCTCTGCGTCACGACGACTTCCGGCTTCGCCATCCTGGACAACGCCGAGTGGCCGCTGTGGATTGTGATGGTGCTGATGTTTTCCGCCGTGATGTGCGGCAGCGCGGGATCGACCTCGGGCGGCGTCAAGGTAGACCGCATCATCCTGCTCTTCAAGTCGGTCGGCCGCCGGGTCAACCGGATCCTGCACCCGTCTTCGGTGAATGAGGTCCGCCTCGGCAAGCGCATCCTGCGCGAGGAGGAGGTGACGCCGCACCTGCTGTACCTGGCCCTCTACGGCCTGCTGATCGCGGTGTCGGTGGCGCTCAGCCTCTTCGTGGGCGTGGACCACCAGAACAGCTTCATCGCCTCGGTCACGAGCCTGGGCAACGTGGGCCCGGCCTACGGCGAACTCGGCACCATGGGCTCGTTCAACGGCATCCCGGCGATGGGCAAGCTGATCTTCTCCGTGGACATGTTCCTCGGACGCATCGAGATCTATCCGGTCCTCGCCGTCGTGGCCATGATCTTCGACAAACGCGCCCGCGAATGATGGATCGCGCGGATTTCCTGGAGCAGCAGTTCCTGAAACGTTTCAAGGCGGAGCCGACCCCCTGTCAGGCGCGGCTCTTCCGCGAGGTGGCGTCGTTCGTGACCTGCGACGACGCGGACATCCTCGTGGTGAACGGCTATGCCGGCACCGGCAAGACGACGGCCATCGCGGCCGTGATCACGGCGCTGCGCGACGTGGGCACGCAGTCGGTGCTGCTCGCGCCCACCGGCCGCGCCGCCAAGGTCCTGTCGGGCATCGCGCACCGTCCCGCCTACACCATCCACAAGCATATCTATCGCCAGAAGTCCGTCGGCAGCGACGGCTTCGGGCAGTTCTCGCTCTCGCCGAACAAGGCGAAGGGGACGCTCTTCGTCGTGGACGAGGTGTCCCTGATCGGCGTCGACGCCGCTCCGTCGCAAGGTTCCGCTGCTTTCGGAACAGGCAACCTGCTGGAGGACCTGGTGGAGTTCGTGCGCAACGGGCTGGACTGCCGGCTCGTTCTGATCGGCGACGCCGCGCAGCTGCCGCCCGTGGGGCTGGACGCTTCGCCCGCGCTGTCGAAGGCCTGCATGGACGGCTTCGGGGGCGTGCGCTACGCGGAGCTGACGTCCGTGGTGCGCCAGGCGGCCGAGTCCGGCATCCTGCGCAACGCCACGCGGCTGCGCGAAATGATTGCCGGGAGCTTCGGCGACGAGACCTTCGCCGGCCTGAAGCTGGACCTGCGCGGGACGGACGACATGGCGCGCATCGGCGGGGGAGAGCTGATCGAGGCCCTCTCCGACGCCTACGGGCGCTTCGGCGAAGACGGCACCGTGATCCTGTGCCGCTCCAACAAGCGGGCGATACGCTACAACCTGGGCGTGCGCTCGACGGTGCAGTTCAAGGAGGAGCGCCTGGTGCGCGGGGACAAGCTGATGATCGTGAAGAACTGCTACCAGTTCGTGGAGGACGTGCCGGGGATGGACTACATCGCCAACGGCGACATCGCGAAGCTCGTGCGCATCGGGAGCTACGAGGAGCGCTACGGGCTGCATTTCGCGACGGCGACGCTGAGTTTCCCGGACTACGACGACGTGGAGCTGAAGGCGAAGGTGTGCCTGGACACGCTCGAGTCGGAGTCGGCCTCGCTGACCTACGAGCAGCAGAACGCGCTGTACCAGGGCGTGTCGGCGGACTACGCCGACAAGGGCTCGAAGAAGAAAATCTGGGAGGCGGTGCGGGAGGATCCGTATTTCAACGCCCTCCAGCTCAAATACGCCGAGGCCATCACCTGCCACAAGTCGCAGGGCGGCCAGTGGGACTGCGTGTTCATCGATTGCCCCTTCTGGCAGGACGAGCAGACGCTCGATGACCTGAAATGGCTGTACACCGCCCTGACGCGGGCGGTTCAGAAAGTATATCTCGTGAATTTCAATGACCGGTTCTTCGTATGAAAAAGACCTTGTTCATATTGGTGCTGGCCTGCCTGGCGGCATCCGCGCTGCAGGCGCAGGACCGCAACGTGACCCCGTCGCCCGACGGGACGAAGGAAGCCTTCACCCGTGACAACGACCTCTGGATCCGCTCGCTGCCGGATTCGACCGAGACGCGCCTGACCTTCGACGGGTCGGAGCTGATCCTGAACGGCTATGCCTCCTGGGTGTACTACGAGGAGATTTTCGGCCGTCCGTCGCGCTACCGGGCCTTCTGGTGGAGTCCGGACTCGCAGCGCATCGGCTTCTACCGTTTCGACAATTCGGCGGTGCCGATGTTCCCCATCTATTCGCCCTTCGGGCAGGATGGGAAGCTGAACCAGACGCGCTACCCCAAGGCGGGGGAGACCAATCCTTCCGTGCGCATCGGGATCATCGAGGCGCGGGCTGGGGCGGAGCCCGTATGGGCGGATTTCGACGATTCGCCGGAGCAGTATTTCGGGACGCCCTTCTGGGGTGCGGATTCCCGCGAGCTCTATGTCTCGCGCGAGCCGCGCCGGCAGTCCGTGCTGGACCTGTATGCCGTCAGTGTGGCGGACGGGTCCCGGCGGCAGGTCTACCATGAGGAGTATCCGGACGCGTGGGTGGATTGGATCGAGGGGATGATCTTCACGGAGAAGGGTCTCTACATGGCGCGCAGTTTCGAGACGGGCTGGGAGCAGATCTATTTCCTGGGCTACGACGGCACGCTGAAGCGACTGACGGACGGGGAGAACTGGGACATCCGCCTGCTGAAGGTGGATGAGAAGAAGGGAGACGTGTGGTTCACCGCGAAGCGGGACAACCGCCTGCACACGACCTTCTACCGTCTGGACCGCAAGGGCCGGATCACGGCGCTGACGGATCCGGAACTCAATGTGGCCGGGGCGTATATTTCCGAGGACGGGAAGACCTTCGAGGCGGCAGCGTCCACCGCCCGCATGCCCTGGGTGGCGGTTTCGGGCCGGACGGACAAGTACGCGATGAAGATCGACTCAACGATGGTGGAGGCGCCGGAGGCGTTTCCCGAGCCGCAGCTGGTGAAGATCGAGCACGACGGCTTCGACCTGTACGGCCTGATGTCCCTGCCTGCGGGCTTCGATCCCGCGAAGCGGTATCCCGTGCAGATGCAACTCTACGGCGGTCCGGGCACGCCTTACGTGCGCGACAGCTGGCAGGACCGCGATGCGTCCGACCAGTGGTGCTGGGAGAACGGCGTCATCTATATCGTCGTGGATCCCCGCTCGTCCGGGGAGAACGGGCGCCGGGGCATGGACCAGGCGTTCCGCCGGATGACGGTGATCGAGCTGCAGGACTACGTCGCCTGGGCGCAGTGGCTGCAGGCGCTGCCTTACGTGGACGCTTCCCGCATCGGGGTGAAGGGCTTCTCCTTCGGCGGCACGACCACCGCGATGCTGGTGCTGCGCTATCCGCAGTATTTCCGCTGCGGGATTGCGGGCGGCGGCGTGTACGACTGGCATCTCTATGATTCCCACTATACCGAGCGTTTCATGGATACGCCGCAGGCGAATCCGGACGGCTACGCCGAGGCGTCTGTCATGACCTGGGTTCCTTCCGTCTTCGCGGGCGACGGCCCCAAGCCGCTGCCGAACGCGCTCTGCCTGACGCACGGGACGGGCGACGACAATGTCCATTTCCAGAACACGCTTCAGCTGATCGACGCCCTCCAGCAGGCGGGCTACCAGTTCGAGACCCGCATCTATCCCGACGGGATGCACGGATACAGAGGGCGGCAGCATCTGCACGATGCTGCCGCCGAAGCCATTTTTTGGCAAAAATGGCTTTTAGATGACCGGGGGGCGTTCCCCCCGGACCCCCTGCGTCGCTGATGCTCCTGGCATGATGCTGCCGCCGAAGCGATATTCTGGAAAAAATGGCTGCTGGACTAAGTCCAACAGCCATTTTTCTTCGTCATTCCGGGCGGTTCCTGAGCCTGTCGAAGGACGCCCCGGAAGCTATTTGCAGAACTGCTTTTTCAGGGCCGCGATCTTGTCGTCCGCGTCGTCGCCCTTGGCGCCGAAGTAGAACTTGATCTTGGGCTCGGTGCCGGACGGGCGGACGGACACGACGTCGCCGGCCGCGTCGAAGAACTGCAGCACGTTGGAGGACGGCTGGCCCGTCTTCTCCGGTTCGAGGTAGTCGATCACCTGCGTGACCGGTGAGCCGCAGAGCTCCTTGGGCGGGTTGCTGCGCAGGTCCACCATCATCTGCTGGATCTCGCGGGCGCCGGAGATACCCTTGCGCACCACGGACACGAGGCCTTCCTTGCGGTAGCCGTATTCTTTGTAGATGCGCTGCATCAGCTGGTAGAGCGAGAGGCCCTGCTCCTTCGCCCAGGCGGCGCATTCGGCCACCATCATCGCGGCCACCTGCGCGTCCTTGTCGCGGACGAACATGCCCACGTTGAAGCCGTAGCTTTCCTCGCCGCCGCAGATGAATTCGCCGCCTTCCGCTTCCTGGCGCTTGACCACTTCGGCGATGTACTTGAAGCCCGTGAGGACGTTGTATACCGGCACGCCGAAGCCTTTGCAGATGTCGGCGATGAGTTCGGTGGTGACGATGGTCTTGACGACGTATTTGCCTTTGCCGAGCTTGCCGAGGTCTTTCCAGCGGTTCAGGATGTAGTAGGTGAGCATGGCGGCCGTCTGGTTGCCGTTGAACAGCACCATCTTGCCTTCGTTGTCGCGCACGGCGATGCCGAGGCGGTCGGCGTCCGGGTCGGAGCCCATCACGAGGTCGGCGCCGGTCTCGTCAGCCTTGTCGAGGGCCATCTTGAGGGCCGCGGGCTCTTCGGGGTTCGGGGAGACGACCGTCGGGAAGTCGCCGTCGGAGACGTCCTGGTCGGGGACGTGGATGATGTTCTTGAAGCCTTTGCGCTTGAGGATTTCGGGGATCATGCGCACGCCGCAGCCGTGGAGCGGGGTGTAGACGATCTTGAGGTCGCCGTGTTTTTCGCAGAGTTCCGGGCTGAGGCTCAGGGAGAGCAGGTCGGCGAGGTATTTTTCGTCGACGTCGGCGCCCATCGCTTCGATTTCGCCGCAGCGCAGGCCGGCTTCGAATTTGACCATGGACGGGTCGGTGATCTTGGCCACTTCGGCCACGATGTCCTTGTCGACGGGCGAGGTGACCTGGCCGCCGTCGGACCAGCTGACCTTGTAGCCGTTGTACTCTTTCGGGTTGTGGGAGGCGGTGATCATGACGCCGGCCACGGCGCCCTTCAGACGCACCGCGTAGCTCATTTCGGGCGTCGGGCGGATGTTGTCGAAGATGTAGACGTGGATGCCGTTGGCGGACAGGACGTCGGCCGTGATGCGGGCGAATTCTTTGCTGTTGTTGCGGGAGTCGTAGGAGATGACCACTTTGGGGTCGTCGTCTTCACAGTGGGCCAGGATGTAGTTCGCGAGGCCCTGGGTGGCCATGCCGACCGTGTAGCGGTTCATGCGGTTGGTGCCTACGCCCATGATGCCGCGCAGGCCGCCGGTGCCGAACTCGAGGTTCTTGTAGAAGGCGTCTTCGAAGCCGGCAGGGTCGCTGGAGCGGAGCTGCTGGATCTTGATCTTGGTTTCCTGGTCGAAGTCGCCGTCGAGCCAGGCCTGTGCTCTCTGTTCAAATTCTTTCATGTGGTTATTGTTTTTGCGTTTGTTTTCAATCAAACAAATATAATAAATATTCGTCGAAAAGTGTTTATTTTTGTATGGATGAAACGCAGTTTCGCGGATATTTTGCAGGGTTTGGACAGCGATCGGGCGCAGAAGGTGGCCCGGAAGCTGCCCGAGTGGGCGGCGGTCGGCGCTGAAATCCCTTCCGCCCTGGCGCTCGAACAGTGTTCGTCGTCCGCCACTGCTGGCTATAAGGCCGGACTAGCAGCTGCTTCCGCTTCACGCAGCGGCGAACTGCCTCCTGAAACGTCCGGCTGCGCCGGACCCCTCCCATCTGACGATGGGCCCCTCCCTCTTACGATGCCGAGGGTGGCACGGTTTCCGGAGGCAGTTGCCGCTGACGTTCCGCCAGAAGCCGCAAGGATGGGAACCGTTCTGGATCTGACGGGTGGGTTAGGTGTTGACAGCTGGGCGTTCAGCCGGGTGGCGGAGCGGGTGGTGTATTTCGAGCGGAAGGAGGAGCTGGCGGAGGCGGCGCGGCGGAATTTCGAGCGGCTGGGGGCCGCGAATATTGAGGTCCGCTGCGAGACGGTGACGCCGGAGACGGAGCTGCCGGAGGCGGATCTGATTTATGCCGATCCGGCACGCCGCGACGCCGCCGGGCGCAAGGTTTTCCTGCTGGAGGACTGTACGCCGGATATTCTGACGCTGCTGCCGATGTTGCTGCAGAAGGCGACGACGGTGCTGTTGAAGCTTTCGCCGATGGCGGATCTGGCGATGCTGGCCGACCGACTCGGCCCCGCCCTGCGGGAGATCCACGTCGTCGAGCTCGACGGCGAAGTCAAAGAATTGCTTTGCTTGTTAGGCCGGGGCCATGAGTTTGCGGAGCCGGAAATCGTCATCGTGCGTCTTTCCGGCCAGGCGGCTACTGCTGCAAAACTACGCGCTGCGCGCTATCCCTCCCAACCTGCCGGTTGGGCCCCTCCCGTTCACGAAGCCACGGGCGGCTACGGTTTTGCAGCAGTACCGCCTGTTCCGGAAGACTGTCTGCGTTTTCGGTTATCGGAGGAAAGGGAGTCGGAGGTGCAGTATGCGGCGGAGGTGCGGGTGGGCGACGTGCTGCTGGAGCCCTGCGCCGCGCTGCTTAAGGCGGGTGCCTTCCGCCTGCCCTGCGCCCGCTGGGGCCTGCTGAAGCTCGCGCCGTCCACCCATCTCTATCTTGCTGCGGCGGCTCCCGACAACCCCTTCTTCAAGGCGTGGCGCGTCCGCGAGGTGCTGCCGTTCGGCGCCGCGGCCTTCCGGCAGCTGAAGCAGCGTTACGCCCGGGCGGATGTTACATCCCGTAACATGCCGCTGGGCAGCGCCGAGCTGCAGAAAAAGATCGGCGTCGCCCCCGGCGGCGCCGTCCACATCTTCTCCTGCCGCCTCGCCGACTCCTCTTCCATACTGATTGTCACGGCTCCTGCCGGGTAGCGGCGGAAGAGCGGAGCCGGAATTGGTATTTCGGGGACCTGTCCGGAGCAAAGCGACGCAGGGGGTTCGGGGGGAACGCCCCCTGGTCATTGAATATCCGGCGGTAGCGGATATTCCGGGCCGCCCGTCTGGAAGACTCCGCCGCTGCCGGCGCTAATAGTAAAACCTTTTGACGGAATCCTTGCACCGATGTAACAGAAATCTTGCTAACTTGGCAAAACGATTTGAAAGTTCAACCAAACTAATACACCAGTATGAAGAAAATTTTCATTACACTGCTTGCTCTCTGCGCGGCGCTCAGCCTGTCCGCGCAGATGCGGGAAGACTTCAAGCCCGCGACGACCAACCAGCCGGGTCATCAGTATCCGATGGTCAACTCCCAGCGCATGGTACGCGCCCAGATCTCCGCACCGAACGCCAAGAGCGTCAAACTCGACATCGGCGGCGTGAAGTACGAGATGGTCAAGAATTCCGACGGCGTCTGGACCGGCGACTCCGCCCCGCAGGACGAAGGATTCCACTACTATCAGCTGGAGATCGACGGCGCTTCCGTGCCGGATCCGGGCAGCCTCTACTACTACGGCGCTTCCCGCTGGGGCAGCGGCATCGACGTGCCTGCGGCGGACGAGGAGTTCTACACCCTCAAGAACGTTCCGCAGGGCAAGGTGGCCGAAGTGTACTACTATTCTTCCGTGACCGGCTCGATGCGCCACTGCTACATCTACACGCCGGCCGAGTACGAGCAGAACACGAAGAAGAAATACCCTGTCCTCTACCTCCAGCACGGCGGCGGCGAGGATGAGCACGGCTGGCCGCAGCAGGGCCGCACGGGCATCATCATGGACAACCTCATCGCGGCGGGCAAGGCGGTGCCGTTCATCATCGTGATGGACAACGGCAGCGACACCTACGGCCCCAACAACCCGCGTCCCGCACCGGCTCCGCGTCCGCAGGGTGCGCCCCAGGGCGGCCAGCGTCCGCAGGCGGGCCGTGGCGGCAATCCGTTCGCCGGCATGGACTTCGCCAGCGCCTTCCAGAAAATCCTGGAGCAGGACCTGATCCCGATGGTGGAGGCCAACTACCGCGTCTATAACGACTGCCAGCACCGCGCCATGGCCGGTCTGTCGATGGGTGGCATGCAGACCCACTCCATCGCCCTGGCCAACCCGAAGCTTTTCTCCTGGATCGGCATCTTCAGCGGCGGCGTCTTCTCCAAGGAGGAGGTCGACGCGACCCCGGGCTTCCGCGAGAACAACAAGCTGATTTTCATCAGCTTCGGCAGCCGTGAGCTGGCGAACCGCATCGGTGGTGCCGCCGATCCGAAGCCGATCACCGAGGAGCTCGGCCAGAGCGGCATGAACACGGTCTTCTACGTGTCTCCGGACACCGCCCACGAGTGGCAGTCCTGGCGCCGCGCGCTCTATCAGTTCGCGCAGCGGCTGTTCAAATAGTCTGTTTTCAGAAGTATTTGATTACTAGTTGATTGTAAAATGACTCCGGGGTAAATGCCCTGGAGTCATTTTGTAATATATTGATAATAAACAATATAGAAATACGGGATTCCTATTTCCCGTATTCCTTACACCAGGCGGTGAGGGGACAGTCGGTGCAGTGGGGCTTGAGGGCCGTGCAGACGTAGCGGCCGTGGAGGATGAGCCAGTGGTGGGCGATGGGGCGGAGCTCCGCGGGAGTGTGGCGCTCGAGGTCGAGCTCCACGGCGCGGGGCGTCGTGCCGCGGGAGAGTCCCAGGCGCCGCGCCACGCGGAAGACGTGCGTGTCCACGGCGATGACGGGCTCGCCCCAGGTGATGGAGGCGACCACGTTGGCCGTCTTGCGGCCCACGCCGGGCAGGGTCATCAGCGCGTCGATGTCCGTCGGGACCTGCCCGCCGAAATCGCTCATCAGCCTGCGCGCCATGCCGACCAGGTGCTTCGCCTTGCTGTTGGGGTAGGAGATGGAGCGGATCAGCTCGAAGACCTGCTCCTCGGACGCCTCGGCGAGGGCCGCCGGGGTGGGGTAGGCGGAGAATAGGGCGGGCGTGGTCATGTTGACCCGCCGGTCGGTACACTGGGCCGAGAGCATCACGGCCACCAGCAGCTGGTAGGGGGAGTCGAAATGCAGTTCGGACTCGGCTATGGGGACGTTGTCCCGGAAGTAGCCGAGGATGCTGTCGTATCGCTGTTTCAGCGTCATAGGTTGATTTCCTGGCAGGTCTCGTCGCGGGTCTCGAAGACGCGGCCCGGGTAGCGCGTGCAGATGCTGCGGTTGTGGGTGACCATCACGATGGCCGTGCCCTGCTCGCGGTTGATCTGCTGGAGCAGCTGCAGGATGCCCTCGGCCGTCTCGTCGTCGAGGTTGCCGGTGGGCTCGTCGGCCAGGATGAGGGCGGGGTTGTTGAGGATGGCGCGGGCGATGGCGATGCGCTGCTGCTCGCCGCCGGAGAGCTGGTGGGGCATCTTGTGGGCCTTGGTGGTCATGTCCACGGCCTCGAGCACCTCGTTGATGCGCTTCTGGATGGCGGAAGCGTCCCGCCAGCCCGTGGCCTTCAGGACGAAGGAGAGGTTGTCCTGTACGCTGCGGTCCATCAGCAGCTGGAAATCCTGGAAGACGACGCCGACCTTGCGGCGGAGGTAAGGCACATCTTTTGCGCGCAGTCTCCTCAGGTCGTATCCGCAGACCTTGCCGGACCCCTTGACGAGCTTGTGCTCGGCCGTGATGGTCCTGAAAATCGAGGTCTTCCCGCTGCCGACCTTGCCGACGATGTACACGATCTGGCCCGGATAGACTTGCATGTCAAGGCCGTAGATGACGGTCACATCCCCGCCGCGGATGTCCGCACCGGAGAAGGAAATGAGCGGGGCGCTGTTTTCTTCCATAAATCAGGTGAAAATAGTTGGATAAACCTTACAAATATAGCGCAAAAATGAGTAAATTTGTCAACTTGGAAAAGATTATATTTATGAGACTGAAAACCTGGGTTACCACCCTGCTCGCGCTGGCGGTTTTCTCCGCCGGACTGACCGCCGCCCCCGCCGGCGGCCCGCGCTCCTGGCAGCAGGCGATGCGTCTCTATGAGGACGGCCTGTACGAGCAGGCCCGTATTCTTTTCGAGGCCATGCCGGACGGCCCGCTGACCGACGCCTACGAGGTGCTCTGCGCCCTGAAGATGCAGACGGAAGGCTGCTCCGAGCAGCTCGCCGCCTACCAGCTGCGCTATCCTTCCTCGCGCCTGTCCGGCGTGCTGCGTTTCGAACAGGGACGCATCCTCTTCGATCAGGAGAAATACCAGCAGGCGGCCGCCGAGTTCTCGTTCGTGAGCTCGGAGGACCTGACGACGGAGGACCTGCCCGAATACATCTTCAAATGCGGTTTCTGCGCGTTCAGCCTGGGCCAGTACACGGAAGCGTCCCGCTTCTTCACCCTGCTGGAATCGCTCCCGCAGTCGGACTACACGGCGCCGGGCCGCTATTTCACGGGCATCATGCTCTATGAGAACAAGCAGTTCGCCCAGGCCGAGGCCAATTTCTGGCTGGCCTCCGCCGATCCGCGCTTCCAGTCGCTGACGGACTTCTATATCGTCGACTGCGAATTCAACCAGAAGAACTACGACTTCGTGATCCGCGAGGGGACGCGCATCTACGATTCCCTCCCGGAAGCCCGCCGCGAACGCGTGGCGCGCGCGCTGTCCGAGGCCTACCTAATCAAGGGCGAGAACGAGAAGGCCCGCGAATACTACGACGACCTCTCCCACGAGGGGATGACCCGCAAGGACTACTTCTACGCCGGCACGGTGCTCTACTCCGTGGACGATTACGCCGGCGCCCTCGAGAACTTCCTGCAGATGGGCAGCCGGGCGGATTCGCTGGGTCAGGTGGCCAATTACCTGATGGCGAATTCCTACCTGCGCACGCACGACCAGGTGTCCGCGCTGCGCGCCTTCAACGACGCCGCGTCGGTGGACTTCGATCCCGAAATCACCGAGGACGCCGCGTTCAACTACGCCAAGCTGCTCTTCGACCTGAACAAGGACACGTCGGGCTTCGCCCGCTACATCGACCGCTGGTCCACCCGGGCGCGCGGCGACATGATCTACGGCTACATGGCCCTGGCGGCCCTCGTGGACAAGGACTACGCCGCCGCGGTGGAGGCCTACGACAACATCGAGGAGCTGACGCCCGACATGAAGAACAACTACACCAAGGCGAACTTCCTGCGGGGCGAGCAGCTCTTCTCGAACGGCTCCTACCGCGACGCGATCCCGTTCTTCCGGGCCACGGCCTACTACGTGCCCCGGACGGACCGCCTGAACCAGTTCTCGCGCTACTGGATGGGCGAGGCCAACTACCGGGCGGGCAACTACCCGGAGGCGCGCCTCGTCTTCAACGAACTGTACAACGCCGCCGCGCTGGACGGGATGGCCGAAGGCCGGCTGCTGCCCTATAACGTCGGCTACAGCTATTTCAAGGCGGGCGATTACGCCAACGCCGCCCGCTGGTTCGACAGCTACGTCGCTTCGGGCGACGCCCAGGCACGCGAGGACGCGATGAACCGCCGGGCGGACTGCGACTTCGC